>Ga0193953_1000010_pt1 | contig 97589 bp, 92 predicted proteins | sample BB_4_MG_FD_140325 | JGI IMG/M metagenome (GOLD analysis project Ga0193953, IMG submission 140325) | Microbial mat bacterial communities from the Broadkill River, Lewes, Delaware, United States - BB_4_MG | ecosystem: Environmental > Aquatic > Freshwater > River > Microbial mats | place: USA...
ACGTGATAAACCAACTAAGGATGTAGTGATTGCAGATTCTGGTTCATTAGAATTAGATAAACCTTTTATTCCAAGTTTTGAAGACTAAATATAAACGCTAGTCATCGCTAAAAAGTGGGTAAAAGGTGTTTTACCCACTTTATAATTAAAATCCTATCTTAAAATCCCTCTAAAACAATTTTCCCAATAGCACGACCTGATTCTAATTCTTCATGGGCTGCCTTTAAATTATTTGCATTGATAAGCCCTAGGTTTTTAGCCACAGTTGTTTGGATAGAACCTTGATCGACCAAATCAGCGACCTGATTCAGTAATTGTCCTTGTTCATGCATATCAGCCGCCTTAAACATAGAACGTGCAAACATAAATTCAATATGTAATGATAAACTTTTTGGTTTCATTTTCATTACATCTAAAGGCTGGGCAGGATCGTCAATCATGGCAATTTTACCAAAAGGGGCAAGCAGCTCGGTGTAGCTTTCAAAGTAAGAATCTGTACTGTTCAAACTGGCAACATGGGTAATTTGACCAATCCCTAAAGCTTCAATTTGTGATTGCAAAGGTTGAGTATGATCAACAACATAATGTGCGCCTAATTTTTTGACCCAAGCTTGTGAACTTTCCCGTGAAGCCGTGGCAATAATAGTCGCGCCTGTGATCGCTTTAGCAATTTGAATTAAAATAGACCCTACGCCACCTGCTGCCCCCACAATTAAAATCACTTCATCAGATGTTTCTTCTGATTGGGGAGATTGTTTTTTAATCGCTAAATGTTCAAACAGCATTTCCCATGCAGTAATAGCGGTTAAAGGTAATGCAGCCGCTTCCTGATTAGATAAGCTTTTTGGTTTATGACCAACAAGACGCTCATCAACACATTGATATTCAGCATTACTACCTTGACGATTAAGAGCACCAGCATAATAAACTTGGTCACCGAGTTTAAACTGTGTAACCTCTTCTCCTATTGCAATCACTTCTCCCACTGCATCCCAGCCTAATACTTTCTGTTCACCTTCTTCAGGTGCCATTCGCTGACGAATTTTATAATCTACTGGATTAACCGCAATAGCATTAATTTTAATTAATAAATCATGTCCCGTTGCAATGGGTTGAGGGAGTTCTATATCATTTAAAGAATCAGGGGCATTGATTGGTAAAGACTGTGTGTAACCGACTGCTTTCATCATGTATCTCCAGTTAAAAACTCATTGATTGACAGTATAGAGATTGATTACACTAAATTAAACCGTATAATAATTGAAAAATTATCAAAAAATATTTGACAATATGTTATTAGAAGATCTTCAAGTTATTCTCAAAGTGGCAGAGTTTCGTAGTATTACCGCCGCTGCCACACATTTAGATATGCGTACTGCAACCGCCAGTGCGGCATTAAAACGTGTAGAGAAAGCATTAGGGACAGAATTATTTATTCGTACCACGCGACAGTTGCGTCTCTCTAGTGCAGGGGAGAAATACATTCCACAATGTGAGCAAGCATTGTTGATGTTAGAGCACGCCAAGCAAAATATGAAGGATGATTTAGATATTATTGATGGGGAGTTACGTATTGCTTTATCATCAGATTTAGGGCGAAATTTAGTCGCGCCTTGGCTGGATGAGTTCATGGAAACGTACCCTAAAGTCAGCTTAAAGTTAAATATTAATGACAGTGTAATTGATTTTTATAGAGATTCTGTTGATATGGCACTGCGTTATGGCTCACCTGATGATGCCAATTTGTATGGTTTTAAAATTTGTGATGTGCCAGGCATATTGTGTGCAACACAAGCATATATTGATAAGACAGGCATACCACAACACCCCCATGATTTAGCCTCTTATAATGGGCTATTTTATCAGCTATACGATGTGACCTATAATGTGTGGGAATTTTCACAGGGTACAGCCAAATATAAAATTAAAATGAATGGTAATCGTGCCTCAAATGATGGTGATCTTGTGAGGCGTTGGTGTGTAGCAGGCAAAGGGGTAGCTGTTAAGTCATGTCTTGATATAGCTGCTGATTTATTAGCTGGCAATGTAATAAACCTCATGCCTGAATTTAAACCCAAATCAACAGAGTTATGGCTTATCTTTCCCAGCAGGCAATTAATCACCCCCGCAGCTAGATTACTTAGAGATATGCTACAAAAAAAGACAACAGCTATTTTCAAGCAATTGATTGAAAAAGGTATTTTAGATAAGAATTTTATAAATTAGCTTAATTTTTAGCCCATATAATTATAGATTTCCATACCCATCACATATTCTATTTTTGTTTTATTTTCTGTTATAAATTGATGGGCGTATACATTGGGGCAGCGTAGAAAGATACATTTATCTTTTTCTTTGGCATAGGCGCGGATCGGTAGTACAAAACGATAATAATCAGCTCGGTTTAGGGTATTAAGTAGTTGTGTTTGCTGTTGTTTCCATTTTGTATAAACAGGGTAAATCTCATGGGGAGCTTGAGGTTTTGGGGGAATTTTAGCAGCTTTTAAAATCGGATCTGTATTGTCTGATTCCAGTGATTCAGGCGGTGAACTTGGCTGGAGTTTTCCTTGATTGGCGCGATTAACCAAGCCTGATAAATAGGCAAATTTATTTTTTACATTCCGTTGTTTAAGTGCATACTGCCATTCTTTAATAATGGTCTCTTGTGAGATATCAGCCTGTAATCTTAACAGAATATTTTCTGCTTTTTCTTGTTCCGATTTTTTTAAAAAAGAAAACAATAAAGTTAAGTCTATTTTTTCGAGTTTTTCCTCTTTAATTTCTTCAGGTTCTTGTACAGTAATCTCTTGTTTTTCTGATTTATTTTTATCATTCCTGTAGGTTTTTAGCCATGTATTGAGTACATCAGGATGAAATAAAAAATGACGTGTACGGTCAAATGAATAACGTTTATTTGGGTTTTTATAGAGGGTGATAACCTTTTTTTCAGCAAGAAATTTTATTGCTCGTCGCAGTACCGCAGGGGTTTTTGTGATGTGTATCAGTCTGCTGAGAAGTTCTTTTTCATTATGAAATTGCAGTAGGTCATTGATATGTCGTTTTGCAGCAGGCTTTTTGCACTGTTTTATATACTTAACATTGTGCCAATATTCGAAGATGGAGAGTAAACCAGCGGCGACACGATTTCCTTGGCAGTAGTTTGTTTGCCATGTACGTAGGATTAATAAATCGTCTTTTTCAGGGTGATGAATACAGGAGGCAGTAGACATAGGATTATCTCCCCTGCTCTGTAAGATATTGATTAATTGTGTTCATTTTATGCGTTTAACCTTAAAAATTAAGTTTAAACACACTGTATTAACGGTTTTGTGGCGTGATGTTATACCCATGTGCCGTCCTACCTAAGTCAGCGGGCGGATTTATGGTACAATTGCGTCACGTTACAAACTGGTGTTGACAGTGTGTAACCAGTGCAGACCTGAGAAATCTGCGCGGAGGATGGCGGGTTGAGAAGCCTGTCATCGTTCTTCTATCATTATCTAATTTTTCAAATTGATCAAGTCTTTTTTCTTCCTGTTTATTTCTACCCTCCCGTAAAGCCTTTGCTGTCCCATTAGCATTTTTATGCTCATCGTTATTTTTTTTATATTGATTGGTCGGTGGTGATTATGCGCAGCGTTGCACATGATTCTGTGCAGCAATACCTTAGACTACTTCTTTAGATTTCATCTTAGATTACTCACATTACAGAATTCATCCATAGCAGCGTTGCACGCAACACCTTACCGCTGAACCCAATTCAGTTGTGATGTATGACAGCAAATAACCAAGAATGCCAAAATATTTAATTGTGGAATGATTGAGATCACGAGGATTGTATCCATATTTTTTATAGATAAATATATACCCAAAATAGATACCAATATTCTATACTAGAGGAAGTCCTTTTTTATTATGATGAACTAAGAGCGATCATGTCAGATTCCACATCTTCCCCTCGTGCTGTTAAATCCACCCCACATTCTGAGTTGGAACAATTATTAATTACCCAGTTTGCTACTGAAATCGTTAAACAAAATGATCGTTTAGATGATTTAGCCAAACAGCTTTTTACCTTACAGCTTGCCATTCCCGGTTTGTATGTGACTGCCTTGCAGTTATTAAAAGGAAAAGACAGTCTCCCCAATGACACGATTTTATTAGGTATTGCCACCTTTTGTTGGGCATGTGCTTTAGTATGTACGGTTGTGGCGTTATTTCCATTGCCATATAAAATCTCTAATCCTCCTATGGTACGCATGAAAAATAAAACCAAGACTTCTTTTTTAAATCTAATTAAAAATAGGCTAACAAGCCATACAATAAAATGTGATAGTATTGAAGGGTTTTATCATCAATGTGCAACAGATAAACGCCGAGCTTTATTTTTATCAGGCTTGTGTTTTTTCTTAAGCATTGGGTTTGCAGGCGCGAGTATTATTGGTGGGAAATAAGAGTAGTAGAGCTATTTCGTTCTATATATCAGAAGTTGATAGTATCCATAAAAACCGTAGCGGCGTTGCATGCAACGCTTGGCACTGAATCCGATTCCGTCAGAATGTATGACAGCGGGATGTATTTATCTCATAGATTTTATGATGGTGGTTATGAATTTTTGCTTGTGGAATGAATGAGATCACGAGGACGTTGCATGCAACGTCACTACTATATTCGAGATAATGACTACAGAAAAAATAATAAAAGTGACATACAAAGGAAAATAAAAATGGCTGAAGAATATTTATTAGTGGAGTGCTGTCATTGTCAGCGTGAGTTTGAGCAAAAAGTCACTTTACCAGATGTTAATACAGAATTATTTAGTGGTATTTTAGCCTTAACCTGTACACTTTGTGGTCGTTCCGTGAGTGTAAATTTAAATAATTTTGTGAGTGAAGAAACGGATATATACCGTGGTGCAGCAGGGCAAACTAGTAAGCGATTAAGATTACCTAAATGTCTGCCCAGTGTTGCCACCGCAGAGCAAGAAGAATAGGAAAATAAGGAGATATCCCATGTATAGCGAAGCGTTTGTTATTTCTCCTGATAAAAGTCAGATTTCCCATGCGTTAATAAGTCAAGCAAAAGAATTGGCGCGGCAATATGTGTATAACAGTAGCATCACAGAGCCTGTGACGGATACCACATTGCGTATTATTGGGGAAGCGTTATGGCAAGCGGTGGGGGATGAGGCAGCGTTTTCTGCACATAAGCAGCAGGCAGGTATGGCGATTGTGCCCATTATCATTTGTACTGATGATGCAGCATTGCAGGCGTTACCTTGGGAGTGTTTATATCATCCAGAGTTTAAATTTTTAGCCAGACATTCACATTTTACTTTTTCACGTCAATTAACCACTGATTCTCCTGAGATTGCACCACCGCCTAAAGGTGCCTTACAAGTTTTATTATTTTCTAGTCTGCCTGATGATCTGCATCCAGAGAAAGGACGGCTTAAGGTTGAAGAGGAGTATGAGCAAATTGTTGAAGCTTTAACGCCTTTAATGCAAGCGGGGCTTGTGGAGTTGACTGCACCAAATGATGGGCAAAAGTCAGTTTTAGCTGATCATTTAAAGCAAAAGCGTTATCACCTTGTATTTTTATCAGGGCATGGGCATTTTCATCAGGCACGTTTTGATAATGAAGAGAACTATGGTGAATTTTTATTTGAAAGCGAGATAGGGCAGAGTGTTCCTGTTTCTGACAAGGAGGTGGCGGATTTATTTGTTGGTTCATGGGTGCGTTGTGTGGTGTTATCAGCGTGTCAATCAGGACAAGCCAGTTCTGATGAGTTAAATGCAGGTTTAGCGCAGCGGTTAGTGATGTTAGGTATGCCGTTAGTGGTGGGAATGCGTGAATCTATTTTAGATCGAGCGGGTATTTTATTTGCTAAGACATTTTTAAAAGCCTTAGGAGAACAAAAGCGCGTTGATGAGGCTTTACAGTATGCACGTCAAGCGATGACTGCCCCATTAGGGACAGCAAATACTTATCGTGATAGTCATCAAACGACTTTGACCCAATTTAGTTTGGGGCAATGGTGTTTGCCGATGTTACTTTCTCATGATCCTGCCACTCCTGTCATTGATTGGGACTTTGCCCCACAAGTGTCTAAAAGCTTAGCAGCTCGCTATGATCGGATTGGTGATATACAGCTTCCTAGTGTTTTTATTGGGCGGCGGCAAGCATTGCGTGAGTTAAAAAAACGCTTTACTCAGAAAAAAATTAAACGCTTATTAGTGACAGGAGGGGGGGGACAAGGAAAAACCGCTTTAATAGGAGAGTTATCAAAGTGGTTTACTGCTCAAGATTATACTGTATGCGCTTTTTCTGCGCGTCCTGAACACAGTTGGGATAATTTTATCTTTGAATTAGAGTTTTTACTTTCTGATCAATTTACTGAATCATATGATAAAAAGCGTCCAAGTTGTAATACTGAGGAAAAAACTGCCCGTACTTTGCTGTATTTTTTAAATCAGCAAACCCAAGGTAAGTTAGTTTTAATTTTTGATAATTTGGAATCAGTGCAGGATACAGTCAGTGGAGAGTTAACTGATACACGTTTGCAAACGTGGCTAAATGTGATTGAAAAATTAGGACAACAAGCACCCACTGTATTAATGACTTCTCGTGTTCGCTTGCCTACATGTCAAGATTCTGAGTATTACCCACTGTCGACGATAGATTATGGTGATTTCTTATGTTATGCACAACGGTTTTCTAATTATGAATCAATAGACTTATCACAACTACGTGAAGTATATAAGGTATTAGGTGGAAACCTTAAAAACTTAGAGTTTTTCTTTGCGGCTGCTGAAAAAATGAACTATGTTGATGAAAAAGCGTTTATTCAACTATTAGCGGAAACTAGTAAAGAAAGCCAGCTTTTTATGACTTTAGAGAAAAATATCTCTTTATTAACAGAAGAAGCGCGTACCTTATTAAATCGCTTGCTTGTCTATAAAGCACCTGTTCCCAAAGAAGGGATTGTTTTTATTTTAGGTGAAGATTTAACAGAAGCAGAACAAGCATTAAAGCAACTGACTCACTTATCTTTATTAGATATCAGCTATACCAAAGATTTTGAGAAAAATGAATATTTATGTTCTCCTTTAGTGCGTGAATGGCTTATTGAAGAAAAGGTTAAAATTGAACAATCTTGGTATCAAAAAGCAGCTGAATATCAACAACGTTTATTTAAAATTGAACGAAAAGAATTTTCTTATGCATTGATTGTACATCAAGCATTACAGGATGCAGGATTGCAAAAACAAGCTAACCAATTTGCTTTAGATTATGTTATTGGATTTTTAGATCATTTAGGACAATATTGTACAATTTTAGAAGATTGGCTACCTACCTTACTTACTGAAGAAGATAAAGAAATAAAGGGGAAAGTATTAGAACATGCAGGAAAAATTTATTTCCATATTGGAAATTATCAAGCTGCATTAAGTGACTCTCAACAATCTTTGGAAATTCGGCAAGAAATCGGAGATAAAAGTGGTGAAGGAACCACCTTAAATAATATTTCTCAAATTTATGATGTCCTAGGATATCATAAAACTGCCTTAAGTTATTTAAAGAAATCCTTGGCAATACAACAACAAATTGGAGATAAAAGTGGTGAGGGAACTACTCTAAATAATATTTCTCAAATATTAAAACACCAAGGAGATTATAAAGCTGCCTTAGATTATGGGCAGCAATCCTTGAATATAGCAGAAAAAATTGATGATAAAAATTCTGAAGCACATTTTTTAAATAGCATATCTACAGTTACTTATGCAAAAGGGGATTATAAGGCGACTTTAAATTTTCTAAAAAAATCCTTGGTAATTATGCAAAAACTTAGAAATAAAACTGGTGAAGGTTCTGTTTTGAATAATATCTCCCAAGTTTATGATAAATATGGAGACTATGAATCTGCATTAAGCTATTTACAACAATCTTTAGCAATTATGCAAGAAACTGGTGATAAAAATGGTGAAGGAATTTCTTTAAATAATATTTCTATGATTTATATTGAAAAAGAGGATTATAAATCTGCTTTAAACTATTTGCAGCAATCTTTGGCAATTATGAAAGAGATTGGTGATCGAAAAGGAGAAGGTATTGTTTTAAACACTATTTCTAAGCTTTATCATACTCAAAAAAAGTATGTGACTGCATTAGATTATTTACAACAATCTTTGGCAATAATAAAAGAAATTGGAGATAAAGGTAGTGAAGGTACAGTTTTAAATAATATTGCTCAAATATATGATATACAAGGGTGTTATAAGACTGCTTTACACTACGCACAACAATCATTAGTAGTGGAAAAAGAGATTGGTGATTTATCAGGAATGTGTAACACATTATTTAATATGGGATATATATTATTGGAACATGATAAAAAAGAGCTAGGAATATCTAAATTACTCAATGCTTATAAAATTGCTAAAGAAATAAACCATGCACAAGCATTAAACTCCTTGGAATCACTTGCTCGTCAAATGGGTGGCACGGGCTTGGATGATTGGGAACAATTAGCAAAACAACTGTAGGGTGCGGCGAAATCCGTGCAATAAAATTGATTCTGTTGTTGGATTCTTACGGATTTTGCCCACCGCACCCCAATATCAAATAATAGGTAAAATACAATATGTATCACCACCAAAACAAATAAAAACTGATATTATTTCACCTATTAAATAAATCGGGGCTTGGTGGGCAAAATTTGTGAAAATATGGTGACAAAATTGTTATGTGCCCAAATTTCGCCGCACCCTACATTTTTTGTAGGTATTGGATTATAAAATGTCAAATTATATTCGTGCAAAACAAGAAGGAGGTTGTTATTTCTTTACGGTTGTAACTTATCGTCGCCAACCCTTTTTAACCGATGAATTGGCACGCTATTTTTTACGTAATGCAATTATTAAAACGCGCCAAAACTACCCATTTAAGATTAATGCATGGGTATTGCTTCCTGATCATTTACATTGTATTTGGACATTACCAAAAAATGATACAAATTATTCAACACGTTGGAATGTTATTAAAACATTGTTTACGCGCCAAGCAAAAAACCATTATCACACTCCTGAATGGATGACAGAAACCAAGACCAAATACCGTGAATCAACGGTTTGGCAACGTCGTTTTTGGGAACATATGATTCAAGATGAAACAGATTATTTGCACCATGTAAATTATATCTACAATAATCCTGTTAAACATGGGTTGGTTGAACACCCTAAGGACTGGTTATATTCCACTTATAACCATATTAATTAAATTATTTTCCTACAGTCTCATAAGCATCCATATCTTCCCCACCGAATACCTCAAACACCTGTGGTAAAAACTCGCGCAATTCCCCTGATAAAATAGAAAAATCAACATCAAACTGCTCATTTCTATCATCCGTGTCCACCTCTTGAGCTAACTCCTGAACACATTCCATAAATTGAAAACGACGTATAATTAAATCTTCACTGATCACACAACTGACCCGATCCAACCACGTTAAAGCTAAACGACTGACCATTTTTCCTGCATCAAGATGGGCACTGATTTCATCTGCAAATAAATCTTGGCGTTTACAATTCACCATCGCCCCTGATTCCAAGGCTTCGGTTAATTCACACGAATCAGCCAACATAAAAGCAGTGGGTAACTGTTGAGTTTTTAACCAATCGGTCATAATAACACTAGGAGACTGACACACTTTAGGTGGGACAACAGGCAAGGACCCTAAAGAAGTGCGTAATAAAGTGGCAAAATCTTCCGCTTTCTTGCGTGATGCCGTATCAACCAACAACCAACCTTTTTCTACATCAATATAAGCCGATAACTTTTGTGAACGTTTAAATGCACGCGGGATTAAACGCTGTAATACTTCATCACGAATGGTGGCTTTTTCCGTTTGGCGAACTGTGCGGTTTTCTTTAATTTCAATTTCTTCAATACGTTCTTCAACCGCTTCACGTACAACGGTTGCAGGTAAAACACGCTCTTGCGTTTTAGCCGTAATAAAAAAACAGTTATTCGCTGCATGATAAAGCAATTCACTATCGCGCCCTAATGGCGTGACCCAGCCCATGGTTTTCAGTTCCAAATCATTACAGGGACGAAACTTTTTATCATTTAAGGCTTGCTGTAAGGCTTCTTCATCAAAAGCAAACGGTGTTAAGAATTTGAAAATAATTATATTTTTAAACCACATAGAGGTACTTATATTATGAGGACAAATATCCGAGTGAGGCGAATTTGCCCGAAAGGGGAAAAGAATAGGATTGTGTTAACCATACCTTAGTATTAGCGTATATGATAACAACAATCGTTTTAAATTCATAAACAATATAGATGTAGAATTTTATGGACACTATTCGCTTACGTGGCGTACGTACGCATAATTTAAAAAATATTGATGTCGACCTTCCACGTGATAAATTGATTGTGATCACAGGGTTATCGGGGTCTGGTAAGTCATCATTGGCGTTTGATACGATTTATGCTGAGGGACAACGCCGTTATGTTGAATCCTTGTCAGCCTATGCGCGCCAATTCTTGTCGATGATGGAAAAACCTGAGCTAGAGCATATTGAGGGACTCTCTCCTGCGATCTCTATTGAACAAAAATCCACCTCACATAATCCCCGTTCTACTGTGGGCACAGTCACCGAAATTTATGATTATTTGCGCTTATTATTTGCACGCGTCGGTGAACCCCGTTGTCCAACGCATGATACCCCTTTAGCGGCGCAAACAGTGGGGCAGATGGTGGATCAAGTATTAGCACTCCCTGAAGGCAGCCGTTTGTTATTGCTTGCCCCTGTGGTCAAAGCTCGTAAAGGGGAGCATCTGCAATTATTAGAAAGTTTACAAGCACAAGGTTTTATCCGTGCGGTCATTAATGGCGAAGTGGTAGAGCTAGATGATGCGCCTAAATTAGATTTACGTAAAAAACACACTATTGAAGTGGTGGTAGATCGCTTTAAAGTGCGGGATGATTTACGCCTGCGTTTAAGTGAGTCATTTGAAACGGCTTTACGTTTAGGGGAAGGGGTCGTCAATATCAGTTTTATGGATGATAAAGAAGCGACACCGCTGACATTTTCCGCTAATTTTGCCTGTTCCCAATGTGGCTACAGTATGAGCGAAGTGGAGCCGCGTTTATTTTCCTTTAATAGTCATGTTGGCGCATGTGAAAGTTGTGAAGGTTTAGGGGTAAAGCAGTATTTTGATCCTGAAAAAATTGTACAACGTCCTGAATTAAGTTTAGCCGCAGGCGCAATCAAAGGCTGGGATAAAAAAGCTAATTTATATTTTCAAATGCTGTGTGATTTACAAGAGCCTTTTGATTTTGATGTGAATACACCGTTTAATGAATTGTCAGATGCAGTACAACAGGTTTTATTATACGGCAGTGGTAAACAAGAAATTCAATTTACCTATACCAATGATAAAGGCACTGTATTTTCAAGAACGAAACCTTTTGAAGGGATTATTAATAACTATGAACGCCGTTATCGAGAAACCACTTCTAATTATGTGCGTGATGAGCTATCAAAAAGCTTAAGTTATCAGGAATGTGATGGCTGTCAGGGCACACGTCTTGGTGAAGCAGCACGGCATGTCTTTATTGGACAAGATAATTTACCCACTATTACCCGCATGTCCATTGCGGATGCCTTTGAATTTTTTACCGCTTTAGATTTTAGTGGGCAAAAAGCCACTATTGCCAGCAAAATCCTGCAAGAAGTGCGTTTACGTTTACAATTTTTAATGAACGTGGGCTTAAATTATTTAAGCTTAGATCGTAGTGCAGATACCTTATCAGGTGGAGAGGCACAACGTATCCGTTTAGCCAGCCAAATCGGCGCGGGCTTGGTTGGGGTGATGTATGTCTTGGATGAGCCGTCTATTGGCTTGCATCAGCGTGATAATGAGCGTTTATTAACCACCTTGATTCATTTGCGTGATTTAGGCAATACCGTGATCGTGGTAGAACATGATGAGGATGCTATCCGTGCCGCTGATCACATTGTGGACATCGGGCCGGGGGCAGGGGTTCATGGTGGGCAAGTGGTGGCACAAGGAGAGCATGCTGATATTGTCGCTGTACCCAATTCATTAACAGGACAATATTTGTCAGGTAAACGGGGGATTAAAATTCCTGAAAAACGCCATGCTTATGATAAAGAACGACTATTGTGTTTATCAGGGGCAACAGGCAATAATTTAAAATCTGTCAATCTGAAAATTCCACTGAGTTTATTTACTTGTGTCACAGGGGTGTCAGGCTCAGGAAAATCAACCTTAATCAATGACACTTTATATCCCATTATGGCGCGCTTATTAAACCGTGCTCATGCCATTCCTGTTGCACCGTATAAAGGCATTACAGGGCATGAATTATTAGATAAAGTAGTGGATATTGATCAAAGCCCCATTGGGCGTACACCGCGATCAAACCCTGCGACTTATACAGGTGTATTTACTCATATACGAGATTTATTCTCTGCTACGCCTGAAGCGCGATCACGGGGCTACAAACCGGGGAGATTTAGTTTTAATGTCAAAGGTGGACGCTGCGAAGCCTGCCAAGGGGACGGAGTGATTAAGGTCGAAATGCACTTTTTACCTGATGTGTATGTGACTTGTGATACGTGTAAAGGGCAGCGTTATAACCGTGAAACTTTGGATGTGCAATACAAAGGTAAAACCATTGATGATGTATTAAATATGACGGTTGAAGATGCTTTAGCATTCTTTGAAGCCATTCCACCGATTGCACGAAAATTACAAACCTTGGTAGATGTCGGTTTAGCCTATTTACGCCTAGGACAAAATGCAGTGACTTTATCAGGGGGAGAAGCGCAGCGGGTTAAATTGGCGCGGGAACTCTCAAAACGCGATACAGGAAAAACTTTATATATTCTTGATGAGCCAACAACAGGCTTACATTTTCACGATATCGAGCAATTATTACAAGTATTACAACGTTTACGCGATCGTGGCAATACCATCATTGTGATTGAACACAATTTAGATGTGATAAAAACAGCGGATTGGATTGTTGATTTAGGTGAAGAAGGCGGTGCAGGAGGAGGCGAAATTATTGCACAGGGTACGCCTGAAAAAATAGCGAAAAATAAACGCTCTCATACAGGGCATTTTCTCGCTAAAATATTAGCTTAACTTTATGATGTAAACTTTTATAGCTTAGGGTATGCTGCACAGATGTGACAAAGGTCACATCTGCGTAGTCAACACACGGCGATTACTTGATTTTGGCTTCTTTGTATTCAACGTGCTTACGAACTACTGGGTCATACTTTTTGAAGACCAACTTATCAGGTGTAGTACGTTTGTTTTTAGTGGTCGTGTAGAAGTGACCTGTTCCTGCAGAGGAAACTAATTTGATTTTTTCACGCATGTCACTATTCCTTAAACTTTGATGCCGCGACTACGGACATCAGCTAAAACAACATCAATCCCTTTTTTATCGATAATACGCATACCTTTAGCAGATAAACGTAATTTCACCCAACGGTTCTCACTCTCTACCCAAAAACGATGTTGGTGTAAATTAGGTAAGAAACGACGACGTGTTTTGTTGTTTGCATGTGAAACATTGTTGCCTGATAAAGGACCTTTACCAGTCACCTGACATACTTTGGACATTGTATTACCCTGTTTTATACGTCAATCATAACGCTTGAGACAAAAAAATACCGTTGGCCTTGACTCGCTACCAATAAATTGATTGATTTGGAGGCTGTGTTGACGATAAGGCGGGAATTTGATTCTTAAGTGTCTGAATCTTAACGGTTTGTAAACTCAAGCGAGCCTATACTTTCTTCAACAAATTACGCTAGCTATTTGTACCTTTATTATTTAAAGGGTCACAAATGGTTAGCGACGCTAATTTAAGCTGTGGGATTTTAATGTTTTTTTTTCAAAATTGCAATCTTAAAATCAGTGTGTGATGAAAAAATTTAGTCACTTTCTAAAAATCCTTCACTTAAACCCGACGCACGTTTGACTTGTTGTTGTAGGGCTTCTTTAAATACAAATTCATTTGCCCATAAGTCTAATTTGCTCTTCGCACGGGTAATGCCTGTATATACCAGTTCTCGCGTGGTGACGGCGGAAGGTTGTTCAGGTAATACCATGACCACATGATCAAATTCTGAGCCTTGGCTTTTGTGAATGGTCATCGCATAGGCGGTTTCATGTTCAGGTAAAGTATTTGGCCAAAACCAGCGCACACTGCCATCTTGTGCAATAAAATAGGCATACAATTCTTGATTGCCTTCATGTGACCACAAAATAATACCCACATCACCATTATAAAGCTTTAAGCCGTAATCATTGCGGGTAATCATCACAGGTCGTCCATAATACCAACGATAATTTGCATTAATCAACCCTGCTTTATGCAATGTTTGCTCTATTAATCGATTTAACGCCCGTACACCGTAGACACTGCCCCGTACAGCACATAGCACTCGAAACCTATCAAAAGCGTGTAAAATCTGCTGTGGATCGCGTAGGCTGAGATAAGGAGTGAAGCCTGCGGTCAGCGTGTTAAGTAAATGTTTATCTAATTGTGGATGTTCACTGAGTACATGCCAATCAATATCAGCATAAGTTTCATCTTGAAAAGTTTGTAAGGCATTATGCCCATTCCCTTTATTAACATGTTTTGCCAACTGTCCAATCCCACTGGATTCATCAAAACGATAGCTCTTTTTTAATAACACGATACTTTGTTGTAATTCATTTGGGGGAATATCAATATCACTTTTTGAGTCATTGTGTAAACGACATAAATCTCCTAATACACTGCCTGTTGCCACAGAAGCCAATTGATCTTTATCACCAAGTAAAATCCAGCGCGCATGAGCAGGAATAGCATCTGCTAATTTGCTTATTAAAGGTAAATCGACCATAGAGGCTTCATCCATAATCACCACATCATAAGGTAATAGGTTTTCACTGTTACTGTGAAAATAATTTGATTTAGGACGTGCGCCCAACAAACGGTGAATGGTAAATGATTCAGTGGGGATACGAGCTTTTAGCTTTGCGCCACAATCAATTTTATCCAGAGCAGACATAATAGAGGCTTGTAAGCGAGCAGCAGCTTTTCCTGTTGGTGCAGTGAGTGCAATACGTAATTCTGGAAAAAAAGCCAGCAATAGCACTAAAATTTTAACTACTGTAGAGGTTTTCCCTGTCCCCGGTCCGCCTGAAATAATACTAAAGTGAGTTGTTAAGGCAGTTTCAGCAGCAAGGCGTTGTAAATCAAGGGTAAGTTGTGTGTCAGGGAAAAGACGGTTTAAGCGTGTTGACAGTGTCAATGCATCCAACTCTACTGTTGTTTGCTGTAATCGTTGCTGTATGTCTTGAATGAGTTTTTTTTCATACAGCCAATAACGCTTTATATATAGATTGTTATTGTGAAATATCAAAGGTTTATCTGTATTATTTTTATCTCCAATTACATTATCATCAGCAAGAAGCTGCTGCCATACTTCCAAGGGAGGGCAGGTAATTTGAGGGTATTCAACAGTATTTTCTAAAGGAAATTGTGTGTTGGCATAATCCTTGATGTTTAAACACACACACCCTTCTGTCAATGTTAAATAATTTAATAAGGCGGCGGTGAAATAAATCCACGGGTTTTGGCTGTCTGAATAAGTATAAATAAATTTAGCAAACTGAATATCTATATGAGAAAATTCATTGTATTTATCAAGGTTTGTTATTATAAGAGACATAAGATTATTTTTTTATCATATAAAATAAATAGTGCATCTGTTTACACTGCCTACTAAGCTTAAATTAAAGAACATACCATAACACTTAACGATACTATTTTTTTACTTTTAGTTGACGATAAATTATATTTTTTATGCATAAAATGCTATTTTTTATCGTCTACTTACTATAGGTCATAAAAAAATACTCATACTGCTTTAAATATAGGCAATGCAATAAAAAACAGATTGCATCAATGATCAGGTGCATAATAATGAAAAATACTAACATATCAATTGAACAACGTTTACGCAGCTTAGAAACAGAGCAAGTTAAACAAAATACCGATTTGGGGTATTTGCACTCATTTGCAGAAGAAGTTAAAGCTTTTGAACAACAGTTACATCAACTTTATGAGCAACCACTGTTAGTGGCAGCGGAGTCAAGTTATGCCCATGATGAAGAAGATACACTTCGCATGGAAGCTGAATTAGCCCGAATGAAAGGGTACCATAGTTTAAATGCATTTGAAGAATCCTATTTTGAAGAAATCGCAGCCTTAAAAGAGGAACTTTCTACTGAACGTCCTCAAGCTTCTCAAAAAGATGTTTTTTTTATGGATGTTGAAGAGCAGGAAGTTATTCAATTAGTTTTAGATGAGGAAGAAGAGGATAGTAGCGATTGTCAACATGCTCCTGTACAGCATGGCTACATTATTCGTTTAATGTTTAATTCAGAACATCCAAGTGAATGGTCAAGTGATGCAGGCGGTGGTTGGCGTGATACAGGACAAGGACAATGTTTTTCAACTAAAAGACAGGCACAAGAAATCTTTACTAAACTAAAAAAACAATGGCCTAATTATCCTTTAAAAGTGATTCATCGTTAGATTATTGTGTTAATCAACACTCAATTATTATAATGTATTTGAGATCGTATAATAAAAACAAATATTTTGTAAGGTGGCAATAACGCAGCGTATTCCACCAAACTTCTACAACAAGCTTTTTGATGGTATCACATCAGTTAATTGTCGATATCAATCTAAATAAGGTTTATAGCTGTGCTACATACAATCTCTTAGAGATATCAATTATCCCAACTATCACTGTATAGCAAAATTAACGTCAGCTAATAACTGGCGTTATGTAGTAGAATTAAACAGATTATGTGATCTATCATTCATAGTTTTTTATTTTAATTCAAAATCTTAAATCATAACACCTAAGTTAAAATTTAAGCAAAAATAGACTATACCTTTCTTAATTCCTCCTTTTATTCTACTATGTTGAACTTAGCTTTCTCCTCTCATTATTCAACTGAGTAAATCAGTTGGCAATTGACTTATATCAAACAACTTTACATACCAAGGGATTAAGCTATTTTTTGTCTCTAAAGACTAAGAGATGCCTTTAGGTTGTCATCTGACCCAAGTGGCAACCTCTTTTTCTCTTATCTTGATAATTCATCGGCAATGAATGGAACTTTATGATGATAACCACATTTATACGGTTAGTCATTAGCATTACTTTGTTCTTCAGTATATTACAGAATGCTAATGCACTAACGGTTGATCAACCTGCATTTATAAAACAAATGTTTCCTGCTATGACACTGATTAGTGAGCCTGAAGGGGATCCACTGGTTAGAACGGTCTATGAAAAAGAAACAATCCTTGGTTATGTCTTTGAGACCGATGATATTATCAAAATCCCTGCTTATTCAGGTAAACCTATTAATATTTTATTAGGTTTAGATATAGAAGGTATTATTAAAGGGGCTTATGTTTTAGAGCATCATGAACCTATTTTATTAGTGGGTATCCCTGAACAAGAATTAGTTGATTTCGCCGCAGAATACACAGGCAAATCCGTCACTGATCGAGTGAAGGTCGGGGCAGCAAACCAAGAAGGTATTATTAATATTGATGCGGTGACAGGTGCAACGGTGACCGTGATTGTAGTCAATGAATCAATTATGCGTAATGCTATCAAAGTTGCGCGTGCAAAAGGCATTATTGAAAGTACTGCAGAAGATAATCTTCCTCCTGCAACCATTCGTGATGAAATCTTTGAAAAAACTGATTGGACAACTTTAACAGGTGATGGCTCAGTACGTCGTTTACACTTAACCCGTGCAGATATTGATAAAGCATTTATAGGGACTGAAGCGGAAGAAGTTGAAAAATCTAAAAATGAAATTGAGCAAAAAGAAACTTTTATTGATCTCTATTATGCACATTTAAATATCCCTACCATTGGACGTAACCTATTAGGTGATGACCAATATAAATGGTTGATGGAAGAAATCAAACCGGGGGAACATGCGATTGCAATGGTTGCCAATGGTATTTATTCCTTTAAAGGATCGGGGTATGTACGAGGTGGAATTTTTGACCGAGTGCAATTAAAGCAAGGTGAAGCACGTATTAGTTTCCGTGATTTAGATTATCACCGTTTAGATGATGTTTTTGCTGAAGGCATTCCACGTTTTTCAGAGATGGCAATCTTTGTTATTCGTGCAGGCTATGAATTTGACCCCGGGAAAGCATGGCAACTTGAATTATTAGTCCGTCGCCAAATTGGAGCACTGGACAGTGTTTTTACTGGTTTCACAGGTGAATACCTTGCACCTACAAAATTTTTAGAATTTCCTAAACCGCCACCTAAAGTGGTGATGATGGATGAAATTAATGAACCTTTATGGGTAAGTATTTGGCGACAAAAAGCATTTCAAATTGCTGTTTTACTTATTAGTTTAGTTTGTTTACTCTTTGTGATGTTCTTCCAAGATTGGTTGGTCAAGTACCCCCGTTTTGTTCATAATTTCCGCCGAGTTTTCTTGGCTTATACCGTTATTTTTATCGGTTGGTACGCATTAGGGCAACTTTCTGTTGTGAATGTGCTAACCTTTACAAATGCCGTCATAAATGAATTTACATGGGATCTATTTTTAATGGATCCAATTATATTTATTTTATGGGGCTTTACCGCTATGACCATGTTATTGTGGGGACGTGGTGTTTTTTGCGGCTGGTTATGTCCTTTTGGGGCATTACAAGAATTGGTTAATGAATTGGCCCGTGCGTTAAAGATTAAACAATGGCAAGTTCCGTTTGTAATTCATGAAAAACTTTGGGCAGTGAAATACATTATTTTACTGGCTTTATTTGGGCTTTCATTGGATTCCTTGTCAAATGCGGAACGATTTGCCGAAGTTGAACCCTTTAAAACAGCCATTACTTTACTATTCCAGCGAGAATGGTGGTTTGTTACTTATGCAGTGATCTTAATCGCTATCTCTATTCCATTACGTAAAGTGTATTGCCGTTATATTTGCCCATTGGGTGCAGCTTTAGCGATTCCAGCACGAATTCAAATTTTTAACTGGTTAAAACGTCGTAAAGAATGTGGCAAGCCATGCCAAATCTGTGCACATGAATGTGAAATTCAAGCGATTCACCCAGAAGGGGAAATCAATGTCAATGAATGTCACTATTGTCTAGATTGTCAGGTGACCTACCATGATACGCATAAGTGCCCACCGCTTGTGCAAAAACGGAAACAACGTGAACGTAAATTAAAAAAACAATATCAAGTTACCCAGGCATCCAATCCAAATAACTTAGAGACAATCCCTGTTCACGTTGAACATACCACACTCTCTAAATAAGCAATGAATGATGGAGTGATGACAATGTCAGATCAAGATACTAAAAAAGGTTTAAGCCGTCGTGGATTCCTCGGCGCATCAGCTTTTGCTGGAACAACGGTTGCAGGATTAGCAACAGGTGTATTATCCAGTACAAGTTCTCAAGCCGCATCCACCAGTGCAGCAGGGGGGAACTCTCCACATGTTGCCCCTGGAGAATTAGATGAATACTACGGTTTCTGGAGTGGCGGACATCAAGGTGAAGTTCGTGTTCTAGGGATTCCTTCCATGCGTGAACTCATGCGTATTCCTGTATTTAACGTAGACAGCGCGACAGGGTGGGGGTTAACCAATGAAAGTAAAGAAATTTTAGGCGATAGTTCAAAATTCTTAAACGGTGATTGTCATCATCCTCATATGAGTATGACTGACGGGCGTTATGATAGTAAATATTTATTTATTAATGATAAAGCCAATACACGTGTTGCACGTATTCGTATTGATGTGATGAAAACTGATAAAATCACAACAGTCCCTAACGTATCAGCTATTCACGGTTTACGTGTTCAAAAAGTACCGCATACTAAATATGTTTTTTGTAATGCTGAATTCCGTATCCCACAACCAAATGATGGACGTGATTTAGAAGATGTGTCTAAATATGCCACCATGTTCTCTGCTATTGATGCTGAAACAATGGAAGTGGCATGGCAGGTGATTGTTGATGGTAACTTAGATAATACTGATGCAGATTACACAGGTAAATATGCATGTTCTACATGTTATAACGGTGAGGGGGGAACTGATTTAGCTTCTACTATGCGTAATGAGCGTGACTGGGCTGTGGTCTTTAACGTGCCACGTATTGAAGCAATGGTCAAAGCAGGTAAATTTAAAACAATTGGTGATTCCAAGGTGCCTGTTTTAGATGGACGTAAAGCAGCTAACCCTGATTTAACTACTGCAATTACTGGTTACATTCCTGTTGCTAAAAACCCACATGGTTTAAATACGTCACCAGATGGTAAATATTTCGTAGCAAATGGTAAATTATCACCCACTGTCACCATTATTGAAATTGCAAAAATTGATGACATGTTTGCAGGTAAGTTAAAAACTGAACGTGATACAGTTGCTGCTGAGCCAGAATTAGGTTTAGGACCTTTACATACTGCATTTGATAATCGTGGTAGTGCTTACACTACTGTATTTATTGATAGCCAAATTGTTAAGTGGGATGTAGAAGAAGCCATTAAAGCCTATAAAACAGGTGAAAAGATCAACTACATCAAGCAAAAGCTGGATGTACAGTATCAACCAGGGCATAACCATACCACTATGGGTGAAACCCGTGATGCCGATGGTAAATGGTTAGTTTCTCTATGTAAATTCTCTAAAGACCGTTTCTTACAATGTGGTCCATTACACCCAGAGAATGACCAACTGATTGATATTTCAGGTGATGAAATGAAGTTAGTCCATGATGGCCCTGCCTTCGCAGAGCCACATGATTGTATGATGGTACACCGTAGCAAAGTGAAAACACGTAAAATTTGGGAACGTAACGATCCTTATTTTGCAACCACTGTGGCACAAGCAGAAAAAGACGGTGTTAAACTAGAATACGATAACAAAGTGATTCGTGATGGTAACAAAGTGCGTGTTTACATGACTTCTATTGCGCCTAACTTTGGTATGAATGAATTCAAAGTTAAACAAGGAAATGAAGTCACCGTTATTGTGACCAACTTAGACCAAATTGAAGATGTATCACATGGTTTTTGTATGGTAAATCATGGGGCAAGTATGGAAATCAGTCCACAACAAACCTCTTCAATTACCTTTACTGCTGATAAGCAAGGAGTACACTGGTTCTATTGTCATTGGTTCTGCCATGCTTTACACATGGAAATGCGTGGACGTATGTTAGTTGAAGCCTAATTAGCGTCTTTATTTACTGGTATAGGTGATGTAAGCACTTATATCAGTGTCTCCAAAATAGTGGTATACCCTGTTGGGTCAAGCGGTATACCACTTTTTGTTTTATAAGGAGAATAAGTGTGTCGTTTGTTTCGCGAGTCAATCGCCAACTCACTGCTTTTCTTTTAGTCTTATCCAGTTCATCTCTTGTTGCTCAACAACATCTTATTACCCCTAATGATATTGAAACCCTTCAACAACGTATAGATACGGCTGTTGCAGGAGATACCTTGCTGTTTAGTAAAGGGGTATACCCTACCCATTTAGTCATTAAAAAAACACTACACTTAAAAGGGCAAGAAGGGGCTGTTTTAGATGGGGGAGAAACAGGCAATGTCATTCATGTTTATGCACCTGATGTAGAAATTCAGGGCTTTACAATTCAAAATTCAGGTAAAAACCTCACCGATATGAATGCAGGTATTTTTGTGGAAGCAAAAGCTGCACGGGTTTTTATTCATGAAAATTTTTTTCGTTATAACCTGTTTGGTATTTGGTTAGACAGTAGTCATTACGCCAAAATTTATAATAATCAAGTTGAAGGCACTATAAATATCCGCTCACAAGATCGCGGTAATGGTATTCATCTTTTTAATGTCCGCCATGCTGAAGTATTTAATAATGAAGTTTGGCATACCCGTGACGGGATTTATATTGATACCAGTAACCAAAATAAACTTCATGGCAATTTTCTACGCGATTTACGTTATGGCATACATTATATGTATTCCAATAATAATGAAGTGATTAATAATCGTACCAAAAATACGCGTACAGGGTATGCACTGATGCAATCCCATCACTTAACAGTGATGAATAACAGCTCTGAAGCCGATGCCAACTATGGCATTTTGATGAACTTCATCACCTATTCCCGCCTTCATAATAATCATGTGACCCGTACCTTACAAGGACGAAGCCCTTCAGGAGGGGAACAAGCTATTATTGGTGCGGAAGGTAAAGCCTTATTTGTCTATAACTCCGTATTTAATGAATTAAAAGGCAATATTTTTAGTCACAGTGATATCGGTGTTCATCTCACCGCAGGCTCTGAAAATAATAAAATTTATACCAATGGTTTTGTGAATAATGTCACCCAAGTGAAATATGTGGCAAACAATACCCAAGAATGGTCATTAAATGAACAAGGTAATTACTGGAGTGATTACTTAGGTTGGGATCGGGATAGTAATAATATTGGTGATGTGGCGTATGAGCCAAATGATGCCGTAGATAAATTACTGTGGCGGTATCCCAGTGCACGGCTATTAATGCACAGTCCAGCAGTGAAAACATTACGTTGGGTACAACGTCAATTCCCTGTATTGCGTCCAGCGGGGGTGAAAGACAGTTACCCCTTGATGCGCTTACCACAGCCGATAAAGCAAAAAGAGGGCACATCATGAATGTCGTCACATTTGAACAGGTTAAAAAAAGCTACGCCAGTGTACATGCCTTATCTTCCCTTGATTTTCATATAGATGAAGGAGAAGCTATCGGCTTATTTGGGCATAATGGGGCGGGTAAAACCACCACCATGAAATTAATTTTAGGTTTAATTGAACCCACAGCAGGGAAAGTAGACGTTTTTGGACAATCCCCCACAGGGGAACATGCGGATACATTACGCCAAAAATTGGGGTATTTACCTGAAAATGTTCGTTTTTACGAGCAATTAACAGGGGAAGAAGTGGCTATTTTTTTTGCACGCTTAAAAAAACGCAGTAAACAAGATGCCCGTGATATTTTAGAAAAAGTCGGCTTAGCCTTTGCTGCAAAACGCCGTGTCAGAACTTACTCCAAAGGGATGCGCCAACGTTTAGGTCTAGCCCAAGCATTGCTTGGCGATCCTAAATTACTGTTATTTGATGAGCCTACTGTAGGCTTAGATCCTGTTGCAACACGAGAGTTTTACCATATTGTGGATTTATTACGCCAACATGGTAGCAGTGTGATTTTATCTTCTCATGTACTAGCAGGTGTAGAAAATCATATCCAACGCGCGGTAATCCTTGGTAAAGGGCAGCTCCTCGCCACAGGTACATTAGATGAATTACGCCAACAGGCGGGTTTACCTCTGATGATTAAAGCGCATGGTATTGCACAGCACCCACAAGTTGAAAGTCAACTGGCTTCTTATACAGATGATATTCAAAAAATAAATGGGCATGCCTTACACATTGCTATTCAACAGCAAGACAAATTACCTGTATTGCGTACACTGCTGGATAATCCAGAAATAGAAGATATTGATATTCACCCCCCTTCTCTTGAAACCTTATATATGCACTTTACGCAACAACATATGCAGGAGGTGAACTGATGCACGCTGTTTTTACCGTTGCCAGTAAAGAGTTTTATGATGGCTTACGTAATCGCTGGGTGATCGCCATCACCAGTGTTTTTTGTTTAATGGCATTAGCTCTTGCCTATTTTGGTGCTGCTGCCTCAGGTACTGTGGGTTTTACTTCTTTACCAACGACCATTGTTAGCCTTGCCAGCTTAGCTGTTTTTATCATTCCCTTAATTGCTTTATTGCTCGCCTATGATGCCATTGTCGGAGAAGATGAAAACGGCACTTTACTTCTCTTACTGACTTATCCATTGAGCCGCCCACAATTAGTACTAGGCAAATTTTTAGGACATGGCAGTATTTTAGCTGTAGCAACAGGTTTAGGCTTTGGGATTGCGGCGGTTGTGATTGCCTTTTTTGCTAAAAATATCAGTTTTAGTGAACTATTTTCTTCTTTTGCTATTTTTATCACTTCTGCCACTTTATTAGGTTGGGTATTTGTTGCCTTTGCCTATCTAATTAGTGTGGTTTCATTAGAAAAATCACGTGCAGCAGGTTTAGCCTTAATTATCTGGTTTTTATTTGTACTGGTATTCGACTTAGCACTATTGGGTACATTGGTGGTTACTGAAGGTAAACTTAAGCCTGAACTATTCCCCTACCTCCTATTACTCAACCCAACAGATGTATTTCGCTTAATTAATTTATCAGGGTTTGAAGCCACCAATGCCTATACAGGTGTGATTGCCATTGCAGCGGATGCAAAATTCAGCGTGTACACTTTGCTTACTGTATTGGCTGTCTGGACAGGCAGTATTTTATCATTAGCAATGCTGTTATTTAAAAGGAAGACAATCTAATGCGCCAAATAAAATTATTTTTACTATTATTTATCAGTACTTTTGCACTGAGTGCATGTAATACCGAAGACAAAACAGCCGCAGCAGTTAATCAAGCCATTGCCATTGAATCAGGGGACGAGTGCCATGTATGTGGGATGATCATCACTCGTTTCCCTGGTCCTAAAGGAGAAAGTTTTAGCCGTTATGATAAAAGGGTACGTAAATACTGTTCCACACGTGATTTATTTGCTTTTGTGCTAGAGCCTGAAAATAGTGCCAGTGTTTCAGATATTTATGTACATGATATGGCGGTCACCCCTTGGGATCACCCTGAAGATAAGGTATTAATTGATGCAAAACAGGCGTATTATGTGATCAATCATAGTTTAAGGGGGGCAATGGGGGCAACTTTAGCTTCTTTTAAACAACAAGCAGATGCAGAGGTTTTTGCTAAAAAATATCAAGGTAGTATGATCCGTTTTGAACAAATTGACATGCCATTATTGCAAAGCTTAACAGTTGCAGGGGATGCAGGCGGGAAAATGATGCATCATTAAATTTTACTAAAATGTGAGTTAAAAACTAACATTTAAAAAGCTCCAATAAAATATAGCTGCTGTAAATTGTCCAAAGATATGAACCATAAAACCTGCATTAGAACGTATTTTTTATGCCCAATAGCTTTTTAGCCATACAAATAATGATTCTATTAGTTGATAAATCTTTAAGATAGCTTTAGAAAAAAGCTTTTCTGCAGCATCTAAATATTTTTACTTGTTTTTTATAATGAAATACATATAAAATTTTGTTTGCAATATAATTTTATTCTGATTTATTAGGTGATTTAAACGCTTTGCCAGCATAAAAATTGTTATCAAGAAAGGTAATTTAAAAGCTTTTACAAATGTATTCCAAATAGGGCAATGTGTTAGTTTAAGGACATCCAACAATATGTGCATAAACGCCATAAAATACAAGTTTTTTGTATTAAAACGGTGTCCTTATTTAGCCAATGTAATGGGAAAAATCCATCAACCTAGCGGTATCATTTTTAAAAGTCCCCTGCTTTGAACTCTGTAAAATAATCATTTCTAATAAAGGGGTAAAATTTCTAAGATGTTATTTTAATGTGAATTAAGAGCTGAAAAACTTGTAGAAGGATTAAAACCTTCCCCCTTTTAGACGATAATTTCAGAATTCTGATAACCTTAATAATTAACAATTACAGATAACACAAGATTATACACATAGCTCGCATACTATTTTCTTGATCTATACTTTATGTAAGTAATTTTGGGGATAACATATCTAAACTAGAGGGTATTTTGCTGTAGTAAAAATTTATATAGAAAACCAACAACATGATACAAATGATAATTTTAAGCATTGTAGAGTGAAAGAAAGGTAGAGTGAAAGGAACACTTTAATTAATATCAGCTTAATTTATTACAAGTATTTTAGCACATTCTTTATAAACTACCGCCTGAAGGTAGTAAAGTATTCACCTTGGAAATCTTAAATAAATATTATGGATAAAAAAATAATAGGAAGACATGAGTTAATATCTATTCTTGATTTAGAGTTATTTGATTTAGATGCAAAAATTGATACTGGTGCAGATACTAGTGCATTACATTGTAATCATCTAGAAATAGATAAAAAAAATAATACTGTAAGTTTTTCATTACTAGATAAAGTTCATGAAGCATATCATGGTAAAAGGTTAACATTACCTCTTCATAAAATTAAAAAGGTAAAAAGCTCAAATGGGCAAATACAGTACCGCCCTTCAGTAAAAGTAAATATATTATTTATGGGGGAAAAATATAAAACTATTATTTCTTTAACTGATAGAACAGATATGATATTTCCAATGCTAATTGGTAGATCTTTTTTAAAAGATAGATTTATAGTAGATGTCTCACAAGATTATGTAACTAGAGAGGTGTAAAATGAGAGTATATATACTATCGAGAAATGAGGAACTTTATTCAACTAAACGGTTAGTTGAAGCAGCAGAGCAAAAAGGCTGGGAAATAAAAGTTATTGACTATTTAAAATGCTCTATTGAAATTATGAAGGGGGAATTAAAGGTAAATTACAAAGGTGGAGAGCTACCAATACCAGATGCTATTATTCCTAGAATTGGAGCTAGTCGGACTTTTTATGGTACTGCTATAGTAAGACATTTTGAAATGATGAATGTTTTTTCAACTTCTGGAAGTTTAGCTATTTCAAGAAGTAGGGATAAACTTAGAAGCCTTCAAATACTTTCAAAAAATGGTGTAGATATGCCAAAAACTGTATTTGCTTCAAATAAATCAAATGCAAAAGATATTATAGCTCTTAGTGGTGGAGCACCATTAGTTTTAAAAATATTAGAAGGCACTCAAGGTGTTGGTGTAGTTCTTGTTGATAGTGAAAAAGCTGCAAAATCAGTTTTAGATGCCTTTTATGGAATGGATGTAAATTTACTTGTTCAAGAATTTATTAAAGAGGCAGATGGAGCTGATATAAGAGTTTTAGTAGTAAATGGTGAAGTTATTGGTGCAATGAAAAGGCAAGGTGCAGAAGGTGAATTTAGATCAAATCTTCACCAAGGTGGAAGTGCCCGTGCTTACAAATTAACAAGAAAAGAAAAATCTACTGCACTTGCAGCAGCGAAATATATGGGGCTAGGTGTATGTGGTGTGGATATGATACCTTCTTCACGAGGACCGCTTGTTATGGAAGTAAACTCTTCCCCAGGATTAGAAGGAATCGAAAAATCTACTAATATTGATATTGCAGGAAAGGTAATGGATTTTATTGAAAATAATGTTACCCCAACTTTATCTGAGGCTATAAAAAAACGAAAAATAAAAAAAGATAATATAGGGGCGTAATATGAATAATGAAAAACTTGTAATTGCTGGGGTAGAAATATTAAGAGGGAAAGAAACAAAAATAAATTTTTCTATTCCAAAATTATATAATACACCAATACAATTACCTATAAGAGTAATTAGTGGAAAAAAAAGTGGTCCTATTACATTTATTAGTGCAGCAATACATGGGGATGAGCTTAATGGAATAGAAATAATAAGGAGGTTAAGGAAGCTAACCATTTTAAAACGTTTAAAAGGTACATTAATTTTAGTACCAATTGTAAATATCTATGGAATTATAACACTATCAAGATATTTACCTGATAGAAGAGATCTAAATAGGTATTTTCCAGGAAGTGAGAAAGGGTCACTTGCAGGACGTGTTGCTAAAATATTTTTTGATGAAATTGTTTCTAAATGTGATTTAGGTATAGATATACATACAGGAGCAATACATAGATCAAATTTACCTCAAATTAGAACTAATATTCATGATGAATACATATTTAACTTAGCAAAAAAATTTGCAGCACCTGTAATAATGCATTCTGAGCTTCGTGATGGCTCACTAAGAGCAATTTCACGAGATACAGGTGTACCTATATTATTGTATGAAGCAGGTGAGGCATTAAGATTTGATGAGAGAAGTATCAGAATAGGTGTAAAAGGTATTATTAACGTTTTAAGAGAGAATGGGATGCTTCCCAAGGTTAATCGTCCTAAAAAATATAAAATCCCTATAGTTACAAAATCAAGTAAATGGGAAAGAGCAACACAAAGCGGGATGATTAGAACTATTAAAGAATTAGGAGATACAGTAGAAGCAAATGAGACGATTGCTTTTATTGATGATCTTTTTGAAGATAAAGTATATGAAATTAAATCTTCTTTTAATGGCGTTATTATTGGTAAGTCAGAGATTCCTTTAGTTCAAGAGGGTGATGCAGTATTTCATATAGCAAGGTTTAATAATCTTGATATGGCAGAAAATAAAATAGAGTATTTTAATGAAAATGTAATTAAAAAAGATGAAATATAGTCCTGAATAAGTAGTGCTATACAACCAAATTAGGCTTTACAAGTGCTTTAGCACGTTTCTTCAGAAGCCACCGCCTTCAGGCGGTGGAGTATTCACTTTTAGGCTTTTTTACAAACTGATATTTACATGTACTACATTGATACTTCTGTTTTTTATTGTAAATAGTCCCATTTTTTTCACATGTGAAGAATTACTTTTAGACAGTTAGGATAATTCATAGTTCAATAGCTCCTAATTTTAAGAATTAAGCGTTTAGTCTAGCTTATTTGGAGATATTGCATTATTTATGCACGGTTATCTAATTTTCATATTATTTCTGCAAAATATTCACACGGATAGGCATTAAGAAATTAGCCCCATTATCTCCCATATACTGGGAAAATTTCTCTTTTACTTGTTGGTGTAGTTCTGCGGATAAATTATGATCACTGTGTGTGACATTAATCACTTTTTTATCAAATACATCAAAGCTTTCAAAGAATTTAGGTGTATTAAAAAAAAGCTCACTAACAGCATTTAGCTCTTTTTTATCAGTGGTGTGCTGTATTGCATTATAGGCGGCTTTTCGTACTTCTTCTTCATCATGAAAAAGACGCAATACTTCATTGAAATCACCAGCAAAAACAGGCTCAGAAATATAAGCCATTCCCCCTGTTTTTAGTACACGCTTAATTTCACTAAAAGCAGCTTCCATAGACTCCATTGGTACATGATGTAAAGATTTAAACATCAATACAATATCTACACTGTTATCTTCTAAAGGAATATTTTCAGCCCCTGCCATGAGAAAAGAGGTATTAGGTAGATCCGTAATCGCTTGGTTTTTTTCATGTTGAATATGATCAACTTCTGTTGCAATCACTGTTCGTCCTTGCCCTGTGGTGGCAACGCCGCGAGTAATTTCTGCAGCACCACAACCTAATTCTAAAATGGTCATACCATCCAATGATAGAATTTGCTCTAATAACTCCATTTCATTATGAGTTTTATTTTCAAATTTTGATAAATCCATTCTATTCCACCCTCGATATTAAATAAAAATACCTTCCCTTAAGGTATTATGAGCTTTTTAATATTATTTATATTCTCTGCTTGTACAAAACAGACTTTACTTTTTTATTGTCTCACTTCTTCAGGTACAATAAGTGTTTGTGTAAAACGGCGTACAATAGGTGCAAGAAATAAAACCAGTGGGAAAGCAATGACAACAGCTTTACTGAAAGCATTCATCCACTGCCAAATAAATTCAGGTGAGATACCTAAATTAATCGCTGTTAAAACACCTGACATGCAAAAAGCCATTATAAAAGACATGAGAAAACTAAAAATAAGATTGCTGTATTGATTTGGAATACGCATTGATACTCTCCCTCTTATTTACTAAACGAACCGTATCGTTTAGTATTATAGTTAACCAACTAAACTTGTCAAGAAAAGATCACGATATATGCCAAAAAAATGCCATACAGGGCGACCCCGCTGTAGAAAAACCCATAATGCTATTGTGCAAGCAAGTTATGAATTACTGGATGAAATTGGGTTTGAAAAATTTACCATAGAAGGCTTAGCAGAGCGGGCTGGTGTGAGCAAAGCCACAATTTATCGACGTTGGACAAATAAAACTGCTTTGTTGCTTGATTTGATTTTATTAGAATTAAAAGAAGTGCCTTTGATTGTGCCTGATGCACTTGTTGAAGAAAACTTGAAACGCCGTATCTTAATATTACGAGATATTTACCAAGGGCGTTTTGGTGGGGCAATGATCCATATTATTGCTGCAACACATAGCAATCCACATATTGCTGAACAGTTTAGCCAGCATTATATTCAAGCGCGCCGTAAAGAAATAAAAGAGATATTAGTGCACGGTATTGAAAATAAAGAGTTATCAGAAGATACGAATCAAGATCTATTTATTGATATGTTGTTTGGTGCACTTTTTTATAAGTTTTTTATGAGTCATTCCCCTGCAAGTGATCAAGAAATTGATGACTTAATTAACTTAACAATTAAATCAACATATTAGCCATTGTATATAGTAAGACGAATGTATTCATAGGCTGGGCTTTATTAGAAATTTAACTTTTATTGTAGCAAGTTTGCACGCAATGCTTTCTTAGAGGGCGTATGATAAAGCTAAAGTCAGTGCTAAGGTGTTGCGTGCAAGATTGCTACAATAGAGTTAGAAAGTGAGTATGTAACCTATAGTTAACAGGTGATATCAAGCAAGGCTTTATGAATTTTCTTTACTTATTTCACCTTGTTTAATTAAGTAATCAGTGGCATCACGCACATCTTCCTCAGCTGCTTTTTTCAGCCATTTTATAGCAGCCTCTTTATCTACAGGGGTTCCACGTCCTTCATATAAGGCAACCCCATAGTGATATTTCGCTAAACTAGAGTAACCTGCTTCATCATCAGCCAATGCACCGCGTTTTAATAATGCTGTGGCATAGGTATAATCTTGTTTCACTCCTACACCAACCTCATAAATCTGTGCTAACCAAATCATAGAGTACACATCATTCCAGCGTTCAATACAATCTTCAAAAATAGCAATCGCGGCTTTGTGATCACCTGTTTTATCTGCTGCATAACCATATAAACATTTAATACGTTTCTTACTATTTATATAATGCTCATAGCTTAAGGTATTACCTGTGATTTCACCTGCTGTCACAGTAGTCATTAAAAATAAGCTACATAAAAAAGATAGAAGTATTTTCATTGTTATTCTCTTTTTAAAAAAGTTGATCTATTATATTGACAGGACTATTTTTTTAGCAAGTTTGTTTGTATTAGCCTTTGGTCTCATTTTTCTGGTCATTTTCATTGATAACAGAAGATTCTATATACATGGGTAAATCAACAGTAAAACAACTGCCTTCTCCTAATACACTGGATACAGACACAGAACCTCCTAACATTTCCGTAAACCGTTTTGTAAGCACTAAACCCAAGCCTGTACCCCCATACTCTCGTGTTGTGGAAGCATCACATTGTGTAAAGGCACGAAAGAGTTTTCTTTGTTGTTCAGGGGAGATACCAATTCCTGTATCTTGAATATCTAATTTTACCCATGCTTCCCCCTGTTTATCATAAGTTGTAATAATGAGAGATACTTTCCCATTTTTAGTAAATTTACAGGCATTATTAAGCAGGTTTAAAATAATTTGACGTACTTTGATGATATCAGAATGCATGGGGCTGATTGTATCCTTTGCATAGCTGATAGAGAGTTGATTATTTTCTTTTTTTGCTAAAATATCAATAGAAGCAGTTACTTGTCTTAGCATTGTTTGCAGGGTGAATTCTTCACAGTAAATATACATATTTCCAGATTCAATTTTTGATAAATCAAGTACATCATCAATTAAACTTAATAAATGTTCTCCTGCAGTATTAATTGTAATTAAATCTGTACGTATTTCCTCTATTGACATCTCACCTACTTCATCTTGCAAAATTTCACTATATCCAATAATTGCATTCAAAGGTGTACGAAGTTCATGACTCATATTCGCAATAAATTGGCTTTTTATTTGGCTGCTTTCTTCTGCAATACGTTTAGCCTCTTTAAGGTGTAAATCAGATTGTTCAATAGCAACAATCATACTATTAAAAGCAGTTCCCAAATCACCAATTTCATCATAACGTTGATCATCTGCAGTGATATCTCGTCGCCCTTGGCGTACTTCTTCTGTAACTTTTAATAGATGATGCATTCCTTTGGTTAAACCTCTTGCCATCACCATTGCAAAGATAATTCCTATAGCAATAGCAAGCAATGTATAAAGTACACCATTTCTTGTCACAATTGCTAAGTTTTCTTGTACATCATCTGTTGAGATACCAACCCTTGCCCAGCCAAGTTGCACCCCCCCTGAAATAATCGGTGCTGCAATATCAACAAGTAATTCACTTTTCCAAATAATTTGTGTTTCAGCTGATTGTTTTGGAGTAAAAATAGCTTGGCTTATTTTATCTGCCACATATTGCCCAATAATATCTTCATTGGTATGTCCTAATACTTGCCCTTGTGGCGATAACACCATCGCATAAACTAAATCAGGATAGCGTTGTTGATAGGATAAAATCTCATTTAAGCCAATGACATCATTAGCAAGTACCCATGAACTACTGTTAGCAGCCAATGTTTCTGCTAGTGCAATCGCTTGCTGTGTATTTTGTTGCTGTAAAAAATCACGTTCACGTGTGGTTAAATCTAAAATAAAAATAGTCATTAACACGGCATGAACTAATGCAATCCCCAGTACAAGTTGTCGTTGAATAGAGGCATGCCAGTATTGATTAATTTTAAGCAAAACTATCGAAGGAATTTTTAATAGAGTATTCATTATATTATTGAGTTATTCCGCACGTGGGTCTCTAATTTCTTGAGTAAAAACCCTGACAAAATCCCTAACAGGCTGATAGCTTTCATAATTTGCCGACTCAAATTTAGATAAAGGCATACGTGCCAATATTTCTCGCCCAGCCTCATGTGTATGTAAGGAAAGGAGTAATTTTTTTACGTGCTTTACTAATTTTTCAGGAATATCATCACGCACGACAACACCATTATTAGGAAGTGGCGCAGTCTGCCATTTAATCTCTAATTGGTTTGCCATTTCAGGATGTTCAGTTACAAAATTCTTCCAAGAAAGTGGCCAGACAGCCCCTGCTGCGACTTTATTAAGATAGGTCGTCATTAATGAAGATTCTTGTGAACCTACATAGGTTGTTTCAATATCATCAATAATATTAATCCCATTTTTATGTAAAAAATATTGAGGCATCATTGTTGCTGCCAGTGCAGTTGGGGCAGGGTAACTAATTTTTTTTCCTTTTAAATCAGCTAAGCTTTTTAATGGACTATCTTTGCGTGTCACAATTAAACCTCTAAAATTTTCATCATCTCCCATTTTTGCAAAAATACGGTACCCATGCTCTGCTGCAATAATTGTTTGATAAGGATTAGGTAAGGTAAAGTGAAACTTATTCGCATAGATTTTTTCATCATAAGTTGCATAATTACGAGAAGCTTCTAAACGAAAATGTACAGCCTTAATATGTTGATTCAGGTAATCAACTAAAGGACCATAAATAGCTTGTAATTGCTTAGGATTATGTAATGGGTGTACACCAAAAATATACTCTTGTTGAGTAATAAACGGCTTTTTACTAAAGGCTGGTTGATAGTCATTACCACTTGTATCAGAATGACATGCACTGATCATAACCAAAAGATAAATAATCCAAATGTGCTTTTTTAACGACACAATCTACATTTCCCTATTTTTTATTTGTTATCTATAAGGCATAAACTGCTTTTATCATTTATCCCTTAATTTATTATTTAATTTTATCATAAAAAATAGATATAGATTATATTTTTATAATAAAAATATAATCTAAAATACTAAGAAGAATAGAGGGTTGTGCATTGTTTTTAGTTTTCAAAGAAAATATTAATTTATTTTACACCTTGATGGATAAGAAAATATATTAAAAACTTTTCAATACTAAAAAGTATGCTTTTATTGTAAAAAAAGAGCTTACATAAAGAAATTTATATTATTTTTCTATTAAACACTAATTAAATGTGTTTGATTGTATCCCGCTTATTTTTCATTAAAAAAGAGGTAATCATTTAAAATATATGATATTTCATATCATTCTCTAATAGCTATTTTTATGAATGTACTTGTAATATGCCTTGATTAAGTGTATAGCGATATGAACAATGTTGGGCTAGTTGGGTATCATGTGTTACTAAAACCAAAGTGGTGCCGTGTTGTGCTTGTAATGTAAAAAGTAACTCAATAATATGTGCTCCTGTTGCTTGATCTAAATTTCCTGTTGGTTCATCAGCAAATAATAGTGCAGGTTGTAATACAAATGCACGGGCCACAGCAACACGTTGTTGTTCCCCACCTGATAGCTGCAAAGGAGTATGATGCAAGCGATGCTCTAAACCAACTGATGCCAGTACTTCTATAGCACGCTCTTTAATAGATTCTGCAGTAATAAGCTCTAAAGGTAACATAACATTTTCTAAGGCAGTTAAATGAGGTAAAAGCTGGAAAGATTGGAATACAAAGCCAATTGAACGTGCGCGTAACTGTGCTCGTTCATCTTCATTTAATTGATGTAATGCCTGACCTAATAAATGAATTTCTCCTGATGAAGGGTTATCTAAACCAGCTAATAAACCTAATAATGTTGATTTACCTGCCCCTGATGTGCCTAAAATAGCGCAGGCTTTTCCTGTGGGGATAGATAGATTAACATCTTGTAATAAAGTCAATATTCCTTCAGGAGCAGTGACTGTTTTTGTGACTTGTTTTGCAACCAATGAAAAAGGATCTTGCATGATACAACGCCTATTAATTATCTTATTTAGTGTTTGTTTATCGTCTAACGTATTAGCTAATACGTTGCTTGTTGTAGGGGACAGTCTGAGTGCTGCCTATAATATGGAAATTGAGCAAGGCTGGGTCAGTTTATTACAGCAACGCTTAAAAAAGGAGGGGTTTGATTATCAGGTTAAAAATTTAAGTGTCAGCGGTTATACTACTGCAAATGGTTTAAATACCCTCATTAAAAATTTAGATAATAACAAGAAAACTGCCCCTAAATTAGTAATTATTGCATTAGGTGGGAATGATGGGTTACGCACTTTAAGCCTTAAAAAAATGTACAATAACCTTAGCCAAATGATAGATATGAGCCAACAAACAGGCGCACAAGTTGTACTCGCTGGAGTACGTTTACCCCCTAATTTAGGTAAAACTTATGTAAAACGCTTTTATAAGACTTATCTAAAATTAAACGAGGCACATACGATCACCTTTGTACCTAAACTATTGGCTAATATTGGGGAGTATCCTGCATTAATGCAAGCAGATAAAACTCATCCAACAGCCGCAGCACAAGAAAAAGTATTGGCAAATGTTTGGGAATACCTTGCCCCAATTTTAGAAAAATAAAAAAAGAACGACAGTTTATGCAACCATACCTCGTAAAAGAGCTTAACTATATAAAATTTCATTTTCATACTGCAGGAGAATAAGTATGAATAGTAAATCGTTAATATCCTCTCTTTTTATTATTGGCTTCATTGCAAGTAATAGTGCCTTTGCTCATGGTGGAAACAAAGTTGAGAGAATGCTAAAACGCTATGATACCAATAAAGATGGGAAAATTGAGCAAGCTGAAATTAAAGCAGCTTTAGCAAAAGGGTTTACTAAGCTAGATAAAAATGCAAATGGCAGTATTGATCTAGAGGAATTTAAAGAACGCCGTAAAATGCGTAACCGTGGAAACCCTGAAAAGCGTTTTGCTCATTTAGATAAAAATGGTGATAAGCTTTTATCTAAAGATGAATTTATTATCACTCGCCCTTTTATAGAACGTCTTGATGCCAATAAAGATGGTATTTTGACACAAGATGAACTTGAAAAAATGGGTAAAGGTCGCAGATAAAAGGAATTTTCCAGCTTGTTATTTTGCTCATTGAGTCGCAAGCTGGGGAACGTTACATGTTTAGCAACATACAACAATTCCTGATTGCGGTAATTATGTGAAACAACATTCCGATGAACAACTGATGCGACGTATTCAAGAAGGTGATCAGACCGCATTTAATGCGCTAGTCAACCAACATATTAATCCTTTGTATCACTTTACTAAGCGTATGTTAGGCAATAACACGGATGCAGAAGATATTGTGCAAGAAACTTTTTTACGTGCATGGAAACATGCATTAAGCTGGCAGCCAAATAAAGCAAAGTTATCGACATGGTTGCACCGTATCGCTCATAATTTATGCATTGATATGAGCCGTAAACAACGAATGAAACTCGTTGAGTTACAGGAAGATCATGCAATTACTGAGCGACAAGTCAGTGATGATATTCATCAAGAAGAAGTCAGTGCACAGGTTGCTGAAGCTCTTCATGGCTTACCTGAACGGCAGCGTAGTGCAATTATTTTATGCTATTACCAAGGTTTAAGTAATCAACAAGCCGCTGAAATTTTAGATGTTAGCGTTTCTGCATTAGAATCGTTACTTGCCCGAGGACGACGTTCACTTAAAACTCGGCTTCATGCCCCTGATGACATATAGGAATAGCCGTATGAATATTGACAGGTTTATAGAAATTATTGATGCCTACGGCAGTAAACCTGAACATTGGCCCAGTGATGAACGTGAAAAAGCCTCTGCTTTATTAGCTGTATCAGAAAAAGCGCAACATTATCAGCATCAAGCTTCAGCATTAGATGCATTATTAGATAAAACGCCTGCCCCTGAATTACCCATTACCTTGCAGCAACGTGTGATCGCACAAGTAGCTGGTAATGAAAATTTAAATATGTGGCAATGTTTAGCACAATGGCTTTTTGGGCAACGCCCCTATGAGCATATTTTACGCCCTACATTGATGTTTTTATTTCCTTTACTTATTGGTCTTTTGATAGGCTTTAGTTTACCTTTTATGCAAGATTCCCCCTCATTACCTGATGATATTATTGCCACTGAAGAGAATCATTTATTAGCTTTGGATGTGTCAACGGATATGTGGGAGTAAAATACTATGTTCCACATGAGTAATCGTGCTTTTAGCATTGTTTTAGTTATTTCCTTAGTTGTTAATGTATTAGTCATTGGAATGATTACAGGTGCATTAATGCATGAATATATGGAAGAGAAAGAGCATCATAGTAGGAAAGAAAGTGAGCATGATAATACACCATTAAAAATGGGATTAAATCTAGGCGAAATGTTATACCATGCGCCAAGTGAGCGACGACGCGAATTATTGCCCGTCATTTATCAGCAGCGTGAAAAGAATAAACCGTATATTCGTGATATGCGTTATGCACGCCAAGCAGTGAATCAAACCTTGCTTGCCAATAATTTTAATGATTTATTATTAGAAAAACGTTTACAAAAGTTACAAGAAAAAACCTGTACTGCACGGGAAAAAATTCATGAATCCTTTGTAGTATTAGCAAAACAATTAACGGATAAAGAGCGGCGTTACTTGGTCAGTAGTAATAAAAAACGTCCTCCAACACACTCACAAATTCGCTTTAGTCACCGTATAGAGCATATTTCTCGTTCACGTCATAGTGACGACGATCATGATGATCACTATGATAGAGAAAGGCATTAATTAACCCTAAACATCTCCTATATTTTAATCGTTACTTACTTCCACCGCCTAACAAATATATCTTGTTAGGCGTTTTTTTTGTCTACTGATTATTCTAAGTTCACAGCAGAAAAATGAATAAGTAAGATTGATACACTTCCTCACATTATCACTGATAATTCACTACACTAAAAAGAATCCTTGTTATTTTTTTAAAGGTATTTTTCTAATGAAAAAATATGGTGTTATTTTTAGTTTTCTTTTATTTCTTATTTTCTTTAATACTGCAATAGCACGTTCAATACCACCAGTACATAGTGTCAGTTTACAGGTGGGTGTCACAAATCCTGTTTTACCCGCAAATAAAACGCAAAAAACCTATGTAAAAGTTGCATTAACAGGGATAAAAACCCTCCCCAATACTGATCGCAGTCCCATTAATATTGCTTTGGTTTTAGATAAATCAGGATCAATGCAAGGCTCTCGAATACAGGCAGCAAAGCAGGCTGCCATCATGGCAATTGATAGCTTACAGGGAAATGATATTGTTTCTGTCATCAGCTATGATAATTTTGTACAAGTAGTTGTGCCTGCAACCAAAGCCAGCAATAAATACAGTATCCGCCAAAAAATAAATGCATTAACCGCTAATGGCAGTACTGCCTTGTATGCAGGGGTAGAACAGGGAGCGGTTGAAGTGAAAAAGTTTATGGGGGCTCAATATATTAACCGTGTTGTGTTGCTCTCTGATGGAAAAGCGAATGTGGGGCATAAAAGTGTACAAGCTTTGGCAAAATTAGGGGAACGTTTAGGAGGACAAGGGATTAGTGTCACTACTATTGGTTTGGGGGCTGGTTATAATGAAGATTTAATGAGCCAATTAGCCAGTTATAGTGATGGAAATCATGCTTTTGTTAAAGATACAAATAATTTATCACAAATTTTTGCTTATGAATTTGGAGATGCAAAGTCAGCCGTAGCAAATAATATACATATTACATTACACTGTGCAGCAGGTATTCGTCCTGTGCAAGTGATGGGGCGTACTGCAACGATTCAAGGACAACAAGTACAAGTACGCTTAAATCAACTCCCTACAGGGCAAGATAAATTTATTATTTTAGAAGTGGAAGTCCCAGCTAGCCCAGCAGAGAGTCAACGCCCTTTATTAGATGTCAGTATTAATTACTTTGATTTGCGTCATCAGATAACACGACAACAACGTGCGCATTTAGCCGTCAGCTTCAGTGGTTCAAAACAGGTAGTTGAAGAGGCAGAAGATGAGGAAGTTATGTCTTCAGCTGCTGCACAAGTGGCAAATGAAATGACAAAAGAGGCAGTAAAATTACGTGATAAAGGGCAGGTACAGGAGGCTAAAAAATTATTAGATAGCTCTGCTAGTTACTTGCGAGGTATGGCAGAAAAAAATAAATCAGAAGCATTGAGACAACAAGCAGAACAAGCACAAGATGATGCAGATAACTTAGGAAAATCAGATTGGAATGTTCAGCGTAAAGAAATGCGAGAAAAACAGTTTAAAAAAGATACTCAACAAACCTATTAATGTATAAGGCAGCTTATCGGCGGATAGCAGTGTATGCCTTATCCGCCTGATATATTTATAGCTTATGAGGGAAGAGGTATTTGAGCATGACGCGCCTCATTTAAAATTTGAATACCCCCTTTGGTAACAATAAAAGCAATGATAAGCCCTATAATAAAATCAGGGGTGGCTGAACCTGTGTAGGCAACCAAGCCTCCTGCAATAATCACTCCTAAATTAGCAATGACATCATTGCGTGAGCAAATCCATGTGGCGCGCATATTAATATCACCTTGTCGGTGTTTCATTAATAATAATAAACATACTACATTAGCGAGTAAGGCTAAAAACCCTACTGTTAGCATAAACAGTGATTCAGGTTCATTCCCTAATAATAAGCGGCGTATAATATCAACTAAGACCACGCTTCCTAATAGAACTTGCAACCCCCCATTTAAAAACGCCGCTTTGATTTTTACCGTAGCAGCACGCCCTACTGCATATAAACCTACCGCATAAACACTGGCATCGGCTAACATATCCAATGAATCTGCCATGAGACCTGTAGAGTGGCTGATCCAACCTGCAATAAACTCTATAAAAAAGAAGCTTAAATTAATTGATAATAAAATAATTAATACTTTCTTTTGGGCGCGATTTTCTGCGGCAATACTGCATCCACAACCTGCCATATTTTTCTTCCTACTTACTAAATAATGTTAAACCTTTTTACTAAACACAGGTAATCTAGGATAGCTGTCTAACTATATTTCTTAATGATGAGTTTATTTATAGATCTTATAGAAGACCTATAAATCCGTAAAAGGTTGTGTTTTTATTGAATTAGGATTTTAAATCCCATATTTTGCGTTGAAATTCAAATTCATCAGAAGTCACAAAGGCTTCAAGCTTTATAATATGTTGCTCACACTCTTGCAAATGATGTGCTGTATTTTGTTGAGTTTTATTAAAAACTTTCATGGTTTCTTCAAACTGCATTTTGACAGATTCTTCTAATGAAAACTCTAAGCCACTTGCTTTTCTTTGCTTTTTAGGCATTTTTTTCAATAAAATTGCCAAGGTAAAATAAATAAAGAAAGTAGGGGGGAAAGCAAACAAGCAAATAATAAGCAGTAGCCGTACGACAATGATATTAAGATCAAGGTAGTGAGCAAAACCTGCTGCGACACCAGATATGATACCTCGACGTTTATCACGGTATAATTTTCTCATCGTGATTTTCTCCATTCAGGGACTTTATCATCTAAAATTGATTCTAAGACCGTGACACGTTTCATAAGTTGCTGGGCAGATTGCTGTAGCTCTTTAACTTGATTAACACTCTCTTCAGCAATTTTTAAGGCTTCTTCTGTATCTTTGTTCACAATACGTTGCTTAGCTAAGCGATAATGTAGAATAAGCCAAAGTGGAACAATAAAAATAACAAATAATGTTCCAATTGAACGTAAGAATGCGGCGGTTTCCATAAAAACTCCAGTAAAAAATAATAAGCTTAATTTAACTTATATTATTAAGTTATTTTATAAAAAGTATTTATAATTATCCTACATTACTAATGCAAATTTAAATGCTTTTTGTGTAGGTATAAACTATGCATCTATTTTTGTTGGTAGTTAAATAATAACTAAAAAAACAATATTTTACATTTTAGCTAAGTAAAAGAGATTTTATCTATAGTTTATCTAGTCATAATAAAAATTATTATAGATAAGGTCATAACAGAGATATATAACTTAAGTTGGCAAATGATGAGCAGTAACGCAAATAAAATTTATATGGCAATTGTTGCCCATACGGCGTGGAAAAAACGTTTAAATAATGTCATTGATACAGGTAAAAACACCTATAACACAGATCATCATGCCTGTGAATTTGGTACATGGTTAGATGAAAATGAAGAAGAGTTACAACAATTCGAACATTATACTAAGGTAAAACAATTACATAAGAAATTCCATTTTGAGGCAGCCAATATTATTGATTTGGCGACATCAGGACGTGGAGAAGAGGCGAAAAAAGCATTAGATTATGGTAGTGACTTTGAAACTATTTCTCATCAGCTGGTAGAAGAAATTATTGCATGGCATGATGTCGTAATTGGTAAGAAATAGTACTACAATCTAGTCTTTCTGTATCGAATTTGTTTATTTTTTTCGCGGATAATTAGAAAACCTATGAGCGACATCAAAAAAGTAGTATTGGCTTATTCTGGTGGTTTGGATACGTCCATCATTTTAAAGTGGTTACAAGATGAGTATCAATGTGAGGTAGTAACCTTTACTGCTGATATTGGTCAAGGGGAAGAAGTTGAGCCTGCACGTGCTAAGGCAGAAGCTTTAGGTATTAAAGAAATCTATATTGATGATTTATGTGAAGAGTTTGCACGTGATTATGTGTTTCCTATGTTTCGTGCTAACACGATATATGAAGGGGAGTATTTGCTTGGAACCTCTATTGCACGTCCATTGATTTCAAAACGCTTAATTGAAATTGCAAATGAAACCAATGCAGATGCTATTTCACACGGGGCAACAGGAAAAGGAAATGATCAAGTCCGCTTTGAATTAGGGGCTTATGCGCTTAAACCAGGGGTGAAAGTAATTGCACCGTGGCGAGAGTGGGATTTAAATTCCCGTGATAAGTTATTAAAATATGCAGAAGAGCATGGCATTGCTATTGAACAAAAACGGGGTACAAAATCCCCTTACTCAATGGATGCTAACTTATTACATATTTCTTATGAAGGGGATATTTTAGAAGATCCGTGGACTGAAGCTGAGAAGGATATGTGGCGTTGGACGGTCTCTCCTGAAGATGCACCTGATGTAGCAACTGAGCTAGAGCTTACCTATGTTAAAGGGGATATTGTTGCGATTAATGGGGTGGCAAAAACACCTGCTGAAGTGTTACGTGAGTTAAATGAGATTGCAGGTGCAAATGGTATTGGGCGTTTAGATATCGTTGAAAACCGTTATGTGGGTATGAAATCTCGTGGTTGTTACGAAACCCCAGCAGGAACAGTGATGTTACGTGCTCACCGTGCTATTGAATCCATTACCTTAGATCGTGAAGTGACTCACTTAAAAGATGAGCTTATGCCACGTTATGCGAAGTTAATTTATAACGGTTACTGGTGGAGTCCAGAGCGTGAAATGTTACAAGCAATGATTGATGCCTCACAAGAAACAGTGAATGGTTCTGTGCGGGTTAAATTATACAAAGGTAATGTGATCGTGACAGGACGTAAGTCAGAAACGAATAGCTTGTTTGATCCAAGTATTGCCACTTTCGAAGATGATGGGGGAGCATACAACCAAGCAGATGCAGATGGTTTTATTAAGTTAAATGCTTTACGTTTACGTATTGCAGCAAACCGAAATAAATAAGCTGTTAAGCTATAATGTTTTAAGATATTAAGCATTACAAAGCTAACAAAAGGGGCACTATTTATAGAATATGCCCCTTTTTTTATACTTTATATAAACTAGGTAGGCATAAAAGGTGGTTATGGATGTTTGATTGGTCAAAAATTACGGAGTCATTAACCCCAACCGTATTGGTTTTGATGGGGGTATCATTACTTGTTGGGGCATTATTACAATATATTATTGCCCATTTATTAATTCCCCACCGCCATAAGTCCTATACATGGATTTATGCATTACGTAATCATCGTAAGTTAGGTGAACCCTGTGAAACGGATTTAGTATTGAATCGTGATGGCTATAGTTTAGGATTTAGTTTTAAACGTAAATGTGCCTTATGGGTCTGTTATACCGCATCAAAAGGATCAATAGGCGTAGATGTAAGCCGTTCAGAAGGTTTTTACCCTGATCCAAAAATACCTGAACCTTATCGTTTAAGACCTGAAGATTTTAGAAACACAGGCTATGATAAAGGGCATCTTGCTCCCAGTGCATCGATTGATTTTAGTCGTCATAGTAATGATCAAACCTTTGCTATGAGTAATATTGCGCTCCAGCACCCTAAATTAAACCGCCAAGCGTGGGGAAGTTTAGAGTCAGTTATACGTGGCTGGACACATACAAAAGGGAAATTAATGATTATTAATGGTCCTGTATATGGTTTACGTTCTAAACGTATTAATGGTATTCCTTTACCGCGTTTTTTCTATAAAGTGGTGTATTCTTTCAAACATAAAGCATGTATTGGTTTTATCATGCCGAATAAAGAAGTCTCTGCCAGTGAATTATGGAAATATGCCTTATCTGTACAAGAAGTAGAAGAGCAAACAGGTTTAGTTTTTTTTAGTAAATTAGATGAAGATTTACAAAAAGAAATTAAGCAAGATAAGGATATTGCATGGTGGCGTGAAGTAGATGAGTAATTTCTTTTGCTCATGAGCATAGTATAAAGAGGGAAGCTTATCTATTGGGCTTCCTACATTATGATACGGTGGTTTTTTGTTGAGTTTCCTGCGTCTACCCAACCTACAAAAATTATGTTATCAATAAAATCTTAATATTACATACAAAAATTCTGTAAGATATGGCTAAATCCATGCAATTACAATTAATTTTGTTATTGAAATTTTACGGATTTTGCCCATCACACCACGATATTAGAAATGAAAGAAATGAATATCAATAAATTAATTTTTGCATTTGTATTATTATTGTTAATAGGTTTATTATCAGCTTTTTATACCATAAATAAAATGGAAGATCTTTCTGAAAATACAAAAAAAATGTATACCCATCCCTTTGCAGTAAGCAATGCAGTTGCCAATATCAATATTTCAATCTTTACTATTCACAGGGATATGAAAGATGTTGTGTTATCTAAATCACATATTGAACTTTTAAAAATCATAGAAAAGATTCAAAAAGAAGAAAGTAATGCCTATAAAAATTTTGATATTGTTTATGAAAATTTCCTTGGAGATATAAATGACATTCACACATCTTATAAACTATTTAAAGAATGGAAAACAATAAGAGATAAAGTTATTGTTGATATATCTGAAAATAAAGTGGACAGAGCCATCTCTATTACTAAAGGAGAAGGCGCAGAACATATAGAAAATCTTTACAAACAAATATCAATATTAAGAAATTACGCCTTCAATAAGGCAAGAGGATATTATTTAAAATCTGTTGATAATAGTGGTATAACAGAAGTTATATGGGTAATGGTTATAGCATTTACATTATCATTTTTTATTGTCATTTTTATTATATATACTTTGATAAAAGTAAATAAAGAAAATCGTCGCCAATTACATTTAATTGATCAAAATATTTTAATTGCAGTATTTGATACGAATAAAAAAGTAATGAATATCAGTAATGCCCTTTGTCGCATATTTAATGCCAGAAAAGAAGACATTATTGGGCAAAAAAATGAGTATTTTTTTACTACTAAAAATCAGTATATGTTGTTTGATAAACAAATATTCTCAGGAAAAGAATTTCGTGATGAAGTATATATAATCCTAAATGATGAAAAAGTTTGGTTTAATATTGAAATTATTCCTCATCTTAATAACAACTATAATATAGAGTCTTTTAATCTGTTTTTAACCAATATTTCAGACAAAAAAATGATTGAGAAAATTTCAATCACTGATTCTTTAACAGGTTTAAATAATCGCAATTATTTTGAAATGATTCTAGAAAAAGAGGTTAGAAGAGCTAAACGAGATAAAAAAGATATTACGTTTATTGTATTAGATATTGATTTTTTTAAGCAATACAATGATGCTTATGGTCATCCTCAAGGTGATAAAGCATTACAATCTGTTTCTAATATTATCGCAAAACATACTAACAGATCTTATGATTACTCTTTTAGAATAGGTGGCGAAGAGTTTTCTATTTTAACTTACCGTGACTCATTTGAAGAAGCAAAGCAGTTTGTAGAACTCATTATTCACGAAGTTGAATCATTGAAAATTACACACAAAAAAAGTCATATATCAGATGTGCTGACTATCTCAGCAGGCTGTGCATATTTTAAAGATTCACATTTCCTTAACCCAGATGAGATGTTTAAAAAAGCCGATGACCTTCTATATGAATCTAAACAAGATGGCAGAAATATGGTGACAGCAGAAATAATTGAATAATTAATCTCTTTCGTATACGTAATTATCTATATTAATTACAAAAAACTGAAACCTCTCAACTTTATACAAGAAAAACCCTTTTTTCAAAGTCATGTTAATAAAGCTGTAGTGGTGTTACACGCAATGCCTTACTGCCATACTGCCATTAAGTTAAGGATTAAAAGCAATACTTTTCCTCGTTCCACACGCTCTGCGTTATAATGCAGCCTTGGACGCTCCGCGTCCTTCCCTTGAACTTGCTCCTTGGTAGCTTTAAGCAAGATGATGCAGAGTGTCAGGGACTGGATTCCAACGCGGAGCGTGTAGAACCAGATAATCCTTAACTTAATGGCAATGATACAACGCCGCTACGATTTGCTGAATATCATCATTTTTTGATGAGTGCGTAACTTCAATAGATAAAACAAATTAAAAGCTTAATACACTAATAATTAAGCTGTTTTTTATATGATAAGATTATCTCTCCACACTCCTTTTCTTTTCTATCATATATGAACACAAAATAATGCAGCATAGCTCCTCAGATATATTAAAAGTTTCAAACGCAGTTTCTATTCCCCTATATGAAATCAATATAAGCTTTATTCGAGCACAAGGCTCGGGTGGGCAACATGTGAATAAAGTTTCCACTGCTGTACACCTGCGTTTTGATATCTCTGCCTCCTCATTACCCCCCTTCTATAAAGAACGCTTATTAGCCCTGACTGATCACCATATTACCGCAGAGGGGGTTGTCATTATTAAAGCACAACAATTTCGTAGCCAAGAAAAAAACCGTGAAGATGCATTGCAGCGTTTATTAGCTATTATTCATCGCTCAATGATCACTCAAAAAAAACGTAAAGCCACTAAACCTACACGAGGTTCACAAAAACGCCGCATGGATAGTAAAACAAAACGTGGACAGCAAAAGCAACAAAGAAAAAAAGTTGACTATTAATTTTAAAAAAATACTTGTTATATATTGTAATGTATTCTTTGTAGGTGGTTATTTTTTAAATAAATAATTATTTAAGCAAATAGTTAAATAATTACTTGCTAAATATATAGCTATTATATTTTGGTAAATTTTATGGTAAAAATAACGTCTTTCTATTCTTAATGAATTTAAAGAACAAGAGACGGTTTTAACTTATTATGAAAGATGATCAAGCTAGCTTAACCGCTTTAGCTGTTTTGCAAGGGCTGCTGTATACCGCTAGACATAGCCAACATAAGCATTTAGTGTCTGATAATGTGGTGATGGCAGCTGAAAATATATTGCAGGCATCTAAAGCAGGGAAAAAACGCTTACAACAATTAGATAGTGCATTATTTCGATGGTTAGCTCCTAAGATTGAAGCATTACTAATGCCAGGGATTACTTTACATTATGCATTACGCAAACGTTTTATCGAAGATGCAACACGTAATGCGATTGAAAAAGAGGGTATAACACAGGTTATTAATCTCGGGGCGGGGTTTGATGCTTTGGCATGGTGTTTACATAAAGAACACCCTGAAGTGAATTTTATTGAAATTGATCATCCTGCCACCAATGCCCTAAAAGCCCAAGCTTTATTAAAAGGGGAAGAAAAACCAGCAAATCTAAATTTACTGGCAGTTGATTTCAGTAAAGAAAAGCTAGAACAAGCCTTAACACAATGTGAATATTTTGATCCTAGTCGCCCAACATGGTTTATTTGTGAAGGGGTATTAATGTACCTTGATCAAGCCGATGTTAAACAAGTATTTCAATCAGTTATTCACCTTACGGGAAAAGATACACAGCTTATTTTCACCAGTGTCGCACCAATGCAAAGTAGTGAAAATAATGTCGGTAAATTATTAAAATGGTATTTAAAATATGCCAGTGAACCGCTTAACTGGTTATGTGAACCAGCAGATATTAGCCACTTTGTTGTACAACAAAATTTTGCGCTAACCCAACTGGCAACCACTTCTGTTCTTCAGCAATTATATGCACGTAATGAACCCATAGAAAATTTACATAAGGGTGAATATATCGTGATTGCACACTGTAATAAGGACGTAGACTAATGCCTATCAAAATATCCATTGCCAAAACACCCGCATGTGTTAATGATATTTTCAAGTTACGTCATGAAGTTTTTTGTGAAGAAGAAATATACTTTAAACCAAGAAAAGATAAACGTTTATTTGATGTCTATGATACTTACCCAACCACACATAACCTGATTGTAACCACTGAAAATAAAATTGTTGGCAGTATGCGTTTAACACTTGATTCTGATATGGGTGTACCTGCTGATGAATTTTATGATTTTCGCCCTTTAATCCCTAAAGGGGATGATGTCAAAGTGATGAGCTGTGGGATGTATTGTGTAGAAGAACAATACAGAGGTATGTCTATGGCATTTAGTATGATTTTAATGGCAAGTTATTTTGGTATTTCTCACAATGTTACTCATGTGATCGCACCGATTAACCCCCCTATTGGTAAATTAGTATCTCGTGTTGGCTTTAAAATTATAGGGGATGAAGTCGTTGAACCGTCAACAGGTATTACCTTTTTACCGACTCTTTTAACAGTGAGTGAACTCAGTGATTTTTTCCTTAAATTCGTACAACAAAATCAATTACAAAATTTCTTAAGTGCCTATGAATGTATTTTTTATAAAGCTGGGGAATACATTGTACATAAGGGAGAACAAGGGGATTGTGCCTTTGTTATTATTGAAGGTGAAGTGGAAGTAACATTACAAGATAACGCTGATGTACTCACAACTTTAGAGGCGGGGGATGTATTTGGGGAGTTAGCTTTACTGACTGATAATACACGTGCTGCAAATGTTGTGGCAACTACAGATTTACGGGTCATGTCTTTATCTAAAGATATTTTTATGAAGTATCTAGTAGAAAACCCTGTTGAAGCAGTTGGATTTATGAAAAATATGGGAATGCGTATGAAAAACTTATTACAGCAAATATAAGAACATTAATTTTTTGCTGTTATGTTAGCTTTTGCTCTATGAATATGAATAAGGAAGCAGATTCATGCCTATTAAAATCTCTATTGCGAAAACACCTGCCTGTATTGATACTGTATTTAAGCTACGCCATAGCGTTTTTTGTTACCAAGAAAAATCTTTTCAAGCCCAAACAGATCAACGCCTTTTTGATATATACGATACTTTTTCAACAACCCACAATTTAATTGTAACTACAGAAAATAAAATTGTTGGCAGCTTACGTTTAAGCTTAGATTCAGATATGGGTGTGCCTGCTGATGAGTTTTATGATTTCCGCTCTTTCATTCCTACTGAAAATACTAAAATCATGGGCTGTGGTATGTATTGTGTCACAGAGGAATACCGTGGTACCTCTATGGCACTAAGTATGATTTTAATGGCAAGTTATTTTGCTTTTTCACATCAAGTTACCCATGTCATTGCACCGATTAATCCCGCCATTGCTAAATTATTATCCCGTGTTGGTTTCAAAATTTTAGGAGAAGAAATTGTAGAGCCTAAAACAGGCTTGACTATTTTACCTACCCTCTTAGATATGAATGATCTCAATGATTTCTTCTTTAAGTTTGTGCAGCAAAATGAATTACAGAATTTCTTAGGGGCTTATGAATGTGTATTTTATAAGGCAGGGGAATATGTTGTTCAACTAGGTGAACAAGGAAATTCTGCTTTTGTCATTATTGAAGGCAAGGTTGATGTGGTATTAGAAGATGATTCTCACCCGCTGACAAGCTTAAAATCAGGAGATGTATTTGGAGAATTAGCCTTACTCACAGACAGTACACGTGCTGCGAGTGTTATAGCCACCACTGATTTACGAGTAATGTCTCTATCAAAAGAGGTTTTTATGAAATATTTAGTCGAAAATCCTACTGAAGCTGTTGGCTTTATGAAAAATATGGGGATGCGGATGAAAAATTTATTACAACAAATTTAATAAATGGAATATTAGCTGAGCTATAGCTGCTTTATTTTCTTTTTTTATCAAATAGAGATTTTTTAGTTTATTACTTTTTTAATGCTTAAATGGTAAAGTTTTTATTAAAAGTCTATAAAAATACAAGCATTTTATGGGTTACAGAATAATTTAGTTATGCATAACTTGTGTATTGCAATGATAGAAAAAGATAATAAATACTATTGTGGTTTACTAAAATAACACTATACTTTTATTTCGATACTTTTATCAAAATTGGAGTTATACCATGAAAGGTGATGCAGGCGTTATTGATCACTTAAATAAATTACTTGCAGGAGAATTAACTGCAATTGATCAGTATTTTTTACATTCTCGTATGTATGAAGATATGGGCTTAAATGAGCTGTATGAACGTATTAATCATGAAATGCAAGAAGAGCAAGAACATGCTGATGCTTTAGTTAAGCGTATTCTGTTTTTAGAAGGTATCCCTGATCTTGCTACACGTGAGCCATTGAATATTGGGGAAGATGTAACAGGTATGCTGAGAGCAGATTTGGCATTAGAGTATAAAGTTGTAGCAGATTTAAAAGCTATCATTGCCTATTGTGAGTCTGTAAAAGACTACCAAACCCGTGAAATTTTGGAAAAATTACTGGCAGATACAGAAGAAGATCACACCTACTGGTTAGAACAACAACTAGGCTTAATTGATCGTATTGGTTTACAAAACTACTTACAATCTAAAATGGGCTAGTGCTAGCTTTCTCTTATTTACAAAATTTTTATAAGCCTTGTAAGTAAAGAGAGTATTTAAAAGGAGATAAAGAAACGGGGACTTGAATGACTTATGTTATACTATAACATTTTCTTTAAGACGTAATTTAAAAGAGTATTTATGTATAACGCTGTGGTACGTTCCTTGCTGCTTTATCTGCTTTTCTTCCCTTTCTCTACTAGTTTTGCTACATCAAAGACTACGCTCAATGTAGTGACCAGTATAAAACCTCTATATGGTATTACCCAGTTTTTAATGCAAGGTGTTGGAACACCTCATTTATTACTTAATACCACAACTTCCCCACATACTTATCGTTTACGCCCTTCACAAATCAAAATATTACATAGTGCTGATTTAATTATTTGGATCAGTCCTCAAATAGAAAGCTTTTTACAAAAACCTTTATCTCAACTAGATAATAGTAAGCAATTACAATTAATAAATGAAAAGTCAATGCATCGCTTACCTGCTCGTCAAGGGGGGGAGTGGTCGCATAGTCATCATGAGCATGAACATCATGATTTACATGAGAAAGAAGCAATACATATTGATCCCCACCTTTGGTTATCTCCTAAAAATGGAATCCAAATTGCACAATCAATTTCAGCTCATTTACAACAGCATGATCCTAAAAATGAAACAATTTACCAGAAAAATACACTACAATTTATCAAAATTGTAGAAGGTATTAATACTGAGATAACACAACAGCTTGCTAGTGTACGTGCTCAACCATTTTTAGTTTTTCATGATGCTTATCAGTATTTTGAGCAAGCATATCAATTGAATGCTGTAGGGACGATTACTATTTCTCCTGAGCAAAACCCCAGTGCAAAACGCTTACATAAATTAAAACAACGTATTCAAACAATGCAAGTAAGTTGCTTATTTGCTGAGCCTCAATTCAAGAATAAAATAGTAAAACTCTTACATCAAGAAACACAAATCAAAACAGCATGGCTTGATCCTATTGGGACAAATTTAGCGACAGATAAAAATAGCTATTTTGAATTATTACGCCATTTAAGCCTACAAATTAAAAACTGTTTACAATAAGTAACATCTCTTGGCACGTTTGTTAATTGTAGAGTATGTCACAGCAAGTGGGATGGGAGGAACTCACTCCCATTTGCTGTGTGAAGCGCAATATATGCTTGATGCTTTGGTAAAGGATGCCTTATCACAGTATAAAGCAACAGATATTGCGATTTTATACCATACTGCTTTGGCTGATGTCGCCTACTCTGTCTCTATTTTTCCTGTAGAAAATAACTTTTATGCACAATGGCAACAGGCATTAATATGGGCAGATCAAGTATTTATTGTTGCCCCTGAGCAGGAGTATCTTTTATATCAGTTGACTGATGAGGCGCATCAAGCTCAATGTGAAGTGTTAAGTTGTTCAGCTGAATTTATAGCTGCCTGTACTGATAAATATTATTTTTATCAGTTATTACAAGCACACTGCTCCTTTGTCATTCCCACTTATCGCTATTTGCCTGTATTAGAAAGTTTAGAAAAAAGGACATGGATAACTAAACCCCGTGAGGGGGCAGGTTGTGAATACACTTATTATTGCCCTCATCTTGAGGCACTAAGCAGATATCAAAATACACAAATGATTATCCAGCCTTATATTGCAGGGGTGGTATACAGTGCTTGTGTCTTATGTCAGGCTGATAAATGGATTTTATTATGTGTTAATCAGCAACATATTAAAAGTGATGACAAGGGACAGTTATTTTATCGAAAATTTAGTGTAAATATCCACTATCCATTATTAGAAAAAATACTATTACAGTGGTTGCCTCAATTATCTGCATTGTTACCTGCTACACAAGGCTATATAGGGCTTGATTTTATTGTTGATGATAATAAAAAAGTTTGGTTGCTTGAAATTAACCCCCGATTTACGACAAGCTATGCAGCATTACAACTCAATAGTACAGCTTCTTTTTTAAGTGTTTTATTATAAAGTATGCATATAGGAAAATTCTTTTGTGCTAATTAACAAAGCTGCATATTACCAACTATTTATATACTAAGACCATGATAAAATAAAACAATTAATCTATACGGGCACATTGAAAAATACCCGTATACAGTTATAATAGAGGCTAGCGCAATGTAGCAAGCAACATGTTTGCTTGAGGAATACAGCCTCGCCCAATCATCCATACTACTTTATGAGAATTGGTAGGCAAACGTTTTGGTAATTCATATAATACTAATTTTTTAAAGGTTGAATTACCACGTAAATTATTTAGTTCAACCGTGTAAGTATCACCATATTTGACAGGTAGCGTATTTGGCCATGTAACAATAGATTGATGTGCAGGCCACATTGTTTGAGTGCGTTTACCTGATAATTTATGCTTAATTGTCAAACTGCCTGCAGTTTGGTTTTTATCCTTAGCACGCCATAACTTCACGCCACTTTTAGTGGAGATACAATAATGGCGGCGTTTTGTTTCTAAATTCACTAACCACACATTATCAGGGGCTGCGGGGGTACTACGTGTGACCACATCGCTTAAATTTCCTGATAATAATGCTTCAGATAACCTTGCTAATAGTTGTTGATCGGCGGGATAATTATGACGCGGATCAGTGATTGTCTGATGATAATCACCTATAATTGTACGATAGCCACCTGTTGCAAACATAAAGGTGACTTGTTTATTAGCAGGAAGGTGAATAACCGTATCATCCGAATAGTAGTGTCCTTGAGGATAGCTATCAGGTGCATCAGAATGAATGACAAGCATTTGCGTTGCCTGTACACTCCCCCAACAACAATAAAGGAAAAACAAGAGGATGGAACGTCTTAACATAAGTGGTATACTCCTTTATTCATAACATTATCTCTATTTATATATCATAGCAATAATGTATGAAGTTTTATTTAATTTTCAATCTATTATGACTTACATTTTATAAAATGTCGTGACTTATTAATGCCACTAAAAAATAATAGTGGTTAAATTATTTTATCCCTTTGCTGTAGTAAATAAACGCATTTATGGCCCATACCTTTCTTATAGAAAAACAGCGACAACCCCATGTATTATCCCATCGTTCCTTTGCAGAACTTTTGCGGAATTATATGGAGATAAACCGTGTTACCCATACGGAACTTGCACGGGGTACAAATATTCGTCGCGAAACATTGAGCCGTTGGACAGCAGGCGAAGTCCGTCGTCCACGTCAGCGCGAAAATATTTTACAGTGTGCCCGCTATTTAAATTTAACCGAAGAACAGTCGGAGGAATTGTGTTTAGCTGCTGGTTTTTCACCTGAGCACGTCGTTATGCCTTCACCACAAAAACTACCTTTTTCCTTTGCTCCTTTACATCGCAGTCCTTTTATTATTGGCCCCCCTATTACCGAACCACGGCAGTTTTTTGGGCGTGATTATTTATTAAAACGTATTTTCGATGTATGGCGGTGTATGCCTTTACAACATATTGCGGTTGTTGGCGCAAAACGCAGTGGTAAAACTTCGCTGTTGCATTATTTACGTAAAATTATCGATACAGATAGCACTGATTTACGCCCTGCACAACGTAATGATTGGGTGACCCCTGGGTATCAATGGGTGTTTGTTGATTTCCAAGATCCACGCATGTGTTATCAAGAAAGCTTATTACGCCATATTTTGGTGGAAATGAATATGCCTGTTCCTGAGCCTTGTGATTTAGTAAGCTTTATGGAAATTATTGATCAATACCTAGAATGTCCCACTATAATATTATTAGACGAGATTAATGCAGGGCTTGCGTCGCCTGATTTAGATGAACAATTTTGGTGGGGATTACGCTCTCTTGGTAGTAATTACGCAGGGGGAAAACTAGGCTTTTTAATGACTGCACATCAAGCTCCCGAAGAACTGATGCTTGATCACAGTAAACCTTCCCCTTTCTTTAATATTTTTGGGCATGTGCTTAATATTGATGCTTGGACAGAAGAAGACGCTTTAGCTTTTATTCACAATGCGCCTGTAAGCTTTGAGCAGGCTGATATTGATTGGATTATGCAACACAGTGGGCAATGGCCTGCGTTAGTGCAAATTTTATGTCATTCTCGTTATACTGCATTAGAAGAAGACGACCATAGTGATGCTTGGAAACAAGAAGGGCTACGCCGTATTAAACCTTATCTTTATTTATTAGAAAGCACTTAAGCTTCTACCTCCCAAACACCCTGTTTTCTTATGTCTAATAACCCACTTTATGCCAGCTTACAATTGATAAGTTGGCTGATTTTCACGCCTTCTGCATGGCATAAATTTGTGATGCAGATTGACCCCCATCTACCGCCTGATTTTGCCTTTGCAGAATTAAATAAATCACATTGGCACTCTAAAGCAATTCAACGCTTATTCTTTCAAACCCATTTTTTTTGTGCATTACTCAGCACTACACTTGTCACCCTTAGCTTGGTTTTACTTGAATTACCTATAGAACACATTCTGCTAAGTTTTTGTTACAGTTTTTTATTTAGTTTGGTTGCAGGGGGATTAGGTAGTACCTTGGTATCAGTCGCTTTTGGTTTGAGCCTTGCTACATTTGGCACCTTACTAATTGGTATCGTGATCGGGTTTGCGGGAAAAAGCCTATTCACTATTTCAGATGCCATTGCCTTAGCTGTGACGCACACCTTTACGGATAATTTAGAGGTGGTGAGTAATAGTGGTAATTTGTATAGCTTACATTTTATATTAGTCGGTATTTTTATCACCAGCTATGCAGGCAGTGTCACCCATCACACTATTGCCAGTCCCTATCGCCACCCACAACATCGACAAATAGGCAGTGTGGTAATTGGCGTGGTCATTAGCAGTGTCGCTTTATACCTAATCAGCCATTTTACTAGTAGCTCGGCACATCTTGTAGCACGGATGATGGAAAGTGGTACCTTATTTTTATTAGCTTATGATGGCTTAATTGGTGGGGTGCTAGGGGTATCATTGGGTTTAATTTGGTGGCTACAAACAGGACGCTGGCACTCAGCTTGTTATATTGCTCTTTCTGTCACCTTGATAACAGGTTTTTTTACCCTTTTAATCAGCCAATTATATGATGTCTTTGTGTGGGGAAAAATTGCAGAAGGGCTGTATAGTGGCATAGAGAATGCCATGCTCTATATCTGTCTTTTTGGTTTTCCTTATGTGGTGGCAAAACGTATTGCTACCACATGGGCGGGGATTGTAGCAGGTATTTTAAGTTGCACAGGCGTGTATGTCGCCTTTGCTATTTTCACTAAGCAAAATGATTGGGGATTTATTCTCCCACTGGCAAGCTTTGCACTTATTTTAGGGATGACAAGAACATGGTGGTTACCTTTAATAAGTTATCCTTTTTTATCTGCTTGGAATTTATTACTGTATCGTGCAGATGAGCGGCAGCATACCAAAAAAAAGAGTATTTTACATTGGCACTCTGCCTTTTGGGATGAACATCAACACTTACCTTTATTTGGCTTAGAAACCTATTTAGTGATGGTAGTAGAGCGTTATCCTGAAGAGGGTCAACACGCCTTAAGACAATTAAGTAGTGGATCGCAAAGTTGGGCAGTCCAAGAGGCACAAATTGAACTTGATGCGCGACAACTACATACTGTGAAGACAGTGCAAACTATCAGCAATAGTTATCAAAAATTAAAAGCAGATGAATTTGATGGACCTGTTAGTGCACTAGTACGTAGTTTTAGTCGTATTAGTCGTGATGTGAATGCAGCTTTATCTCAAGAAAGTAGCTATAACCAACGCCTTGCATTAAATGCCATCGAAGAGCGTTTAGATGGTTTATTACGTGAACTCACCCGTTCTTCAGAAAGTTATGCAAGCCGTTTTAGTCCTATTGCTGAATCTTGGCGAAAAATAATCAGCGATTATGCAAAAGAGCTTATTCAAGCGGTAGAAAGTCGACAAGAGATAAGCAATCCTTATATAATCGGTATACCACTTACAGAACACCAAGAAATATTTGTTGGTCGTAGTGATGTGAGTGAGTATATAGAACAGCTTTTACTGGATCGTCGCTGCCCGCCTTTATTGCTTTATGGGCAACGCCGTACAGGAAAAACATCATTATTGAATAACCTTGGTAAATTATTACCCAGCACAATTGTTCCACTATTTGTTGATTTTCAAGGACCTACATCACTAGCTAAAAGCTATGATGGGTTTTTGTATAATATTGCACGTGCAATGCAAACATCCGCAAAGCGGCACCGCAATATAATCTTACCTATCCTTGACCGTCAAGTTTTAAAGGATGATCCGTTCACATTATTCGATGAATGGTTAGATGAAGTAGAAGCAACCTTTGATTCTGAGCAAACAGCTTTACTGACTTTAGATGAATTTAGTGCCTTAGAACATATTTTTACTCAAGGAAAATTACATGAAGATGCAGTATTAGGGATGTTCCGCCATCTAATCCAGCACCGCCCACGATTTAAAATTTTATTAGCAGGTTCTCATACACTGGATGAGTTTGAGCGGTGGGCCAGTTATCTTATTAATGTACAAACAGTACATCTCAGTTACCTACAAGCAAATGAAGCCTTAGAATTAATTGAACAACCTGTAAAAGATTTTTCATTACGTTATGAATATGCAGCCGTACAACGTGTAATGGAAATAACACGCTGTCACCCTGCATTGATTCAGTTATTATGTTCTGAAATTGTCACCATAAAAAATAGACAGCATATTAATGAAAGACGTTTGGCGACCATTGATGATGTGGAGTCTGCTGTAGCAGGTGCATTGCAACACGGGCGTTTTTTCTTTGCTGATATTGCTAATAATCAAGTATCCGCACAAGCGTTGCATATACTTCAATATATGGCAAAAAAAGGGGAAGGAGTAGTGGTTGATACAGAGGTATTACGTGCACAATGTGAAGGTGATTTTGATACATGTGTTACCAATCTTTGTCAACGAGAATTGATTGAACCATTAGGGAATGGTTATAAATTTGAAGTCGAACTGATTCGACGTTGGTTTTCATAATCATGGTGAAATTATGTGGTTAAAAAAAGTCGTTACGGTAGGCATGATTCTACTCGGTGTGTATTCATGTAGTGTGCAGCCATTAATCGTGCGTCCATTCCAATTTTCTCCTGCCCATATGGTGGGTGATAAGTTTATGCAGGTGACATTACAAGGTAGCTTGCAACTTCCTAGTATTAAAGTCGGTGAAGATAAGTTAAAAATAGCAGGGTTGTCTGCTTTAGCATGGGATGAAGATGAAGATATACTCTATGCAGTATCCGACTCTGCAAAACTGTTTCATTTGCGCCCTATTTTTAAGGAAAATGAATTAGTTGATGTGAAGTTCTTACAGGCCTTTTGGTTACGTAACCCAACAGGTAAACGCTATAGTTATCATGATACGGAAGGCTTGGCTATTCGTCATGGTAATAATGGGGTGAAAGGAGATAGTGAGTTAATTATTTCTTTTGAGCGGCAACCACGTATTGTCTCTTTTACACCATTAGGGGTACAAAAAGGCTTGGCATATTTACCTGAAGAATTACGCATTATTAGTCATTATCAAAATGATAATAAAATGCTAGAAGCAGTGATGCTGCATCCACAATTTGGTACGATTACTACATCAGAATATCCGCTACGTATTAATAATGAAAGGGAAATTGTTTTATATAATTTAACGGGGCAACGTTGGACATTACCGCGTTATTTTGCTAAAAATAGTGCTGTGGTTGCCTTAGAGCCAATGGAAGATGGGTCAATATTAATTTTAGAGCGTGCCTTTGTATCACCTATGGAACCCGTTATTATTAGTTTGCGTAATGTACGGCTTAATACAGATGGGAGCACTTCCAAAGTACGCTTAGTGAGTGTATTCGACAGCAGCCAAGGATGGGCGGTGGACAATTTTGAAGGCATGAGCCACCACCGCAAAAACTTCTTTTTTATCATTAGTGATAATAATGATCTGAGTGTACAACGTACCTTATTAAATTATATTGAAGTACAAACCCGTCATTAATATTTTTCACTTTAATTTGGTGTTATAAATAGATTATGCCCTATTATCAAGGAACGAGATTTTTTTTCATTATTGTTGTACTGTGTTTAGGTCTTAGCGCATGTTCATCTAAGAATGAGTTACCAGCTCTCACAGCTGAAAGTAAAGTACTGATATTTGGTGATACCATTACAGCAGGAGAAGGGGTTAAGCCAGAAGAAGCATATCCACAGCAATTAGCTAAACAAGTCAATTATACTGTTATCAATGCAGGGGTAGCACAGGAAAGTACTGTGGCTGCATTAGAACGTTTTCCGCAGTTATTAATACAACATCAACCTGATGTGATTGTTTTTTGTCATGGGGACTATGATTTGCAACAGGGAATCGATGAGCGGAAAATTGTCGATAATTTGCGCTTATTATTGCGTCAAACCTATGATCAAGAAATTCCAACTATATTATTAGGTATCCCTAAAATAGAGTTAAAACATATGCCACCTTATCCTTTTTATCGTCGTTTAGCACGAGCATTTGGGGCGGTATATAATGGCGCGGTATTAAGTGAGATTTTAGCCTCTCCTGAAGCGCGTCTAACTCCTAGAACACCCAATGCAGCAGGGCATAAACGTTTAGCTGAGGTATTAGCCAAAATGCTACAGCCTGAAACTGCATCATGATTATTGGTTTAGGTATTGATATTGCGGATCAAATACGTATTAAAGACGGTTTGGAAAAGCATAAAGAACGTTTTTTAACTAAGTTATTCACCCCTGCTGAAATAGCAATTTGTGATCAGTATCGTTATCAGGTTGAACACTATGCAGGAAAATTTGCAGTAAAAGAGGCCTTTATGAAAGCGATTTCATCAGGGCATAAGCAAGGTGTTCACTTTCTTGATATTGAAGTATTAAATCATGAAAGTGGTGCCCCTTATATCATTGCTCATGGTAAAGCTAAACAAATTGCAGACACATTGGGGGTATTACATATTCATGTAACGCTCTCACATAGTGCAGATATTGCAGCGGCTGTTGTGGTGTTAGAAAAGTAGTATTCTTTAAATGAATAGCTGATATTTTGTACACATCCTGTGGCAGCAATTTTATAATTGATAGCAGCAGGATGATCTGCATGGTAGCTTACTATTGAACTTCCTGCATCAGTTCCGCCTACTATGAATTCTCAATATCAATAAGCGTTTTCATAAAATAACAGAATTCTCTTCCTTTTTACCCAGTACCCCCTTCATAAATAAATACTAAGATAGTCAGAAAATAAAGAAAATCTCTATATATAATAATAATTAACAAATTAAAGTCGCATGAAATAAAGAACCTGCGTATAATTAGCTGTTTTATCCTTCCTAGCTAAGGCTAAATAAAGAAAAATACAAGGTATACCTTAGTTATTTGTTTAGTATTTTTTTATTGAAAGCCTAAATTAAGAAAGGCGTACCCACAGTTAATCATAATGTCATTGAATAACTGTAAACTTCCTTATACTTATCTAAAAATTAACATATTTAACGGAGTGATTCTGCATGGCAGTTGAACGCACATTGTCTATTATTAAACCTGACGCAGTAGCTAAAAACGTAATTGGTGAAATTTATTCACGTTTTGAAAAAGCAGGCTTACAAATTATTGCTGCTAAAATGTTGCACTTAACTCGTGAACAAGCAGAAGGCTTTTACGCTGTACATAAAGAGCGTCCTTTCTTCGGTGAATTAGTTGATTTTATGACGTCTGGTCCTGTGATGGTACAAGCCTTAGAAGGTGAAAATGCAGTGATTGCTCACCGTGACATCATGGGTGCAACCAACCCTAAAGAAGCAGCTGCTGGCACAATTCGTGCTGACTTTGCTGAAAGTATTGATGAAAATGCAGTACATGGTTCTGATGCAACAGATACAGCAAAAAATGAAATCGCTTATTTCTTTAGCGATGCTGAAATTGCACCACGTACACGCTAGTATTGTTTGAAAAATAGAGTCCTCCCTGTGAACAAACCTGTCAACTTACTTAACTTTGATCACCAAGGATTGCGTGATTATTTCCATAGCTTAGGAGAAAAGCCATTTCGTGCCACACAGGTACTAAAATGGATACATCAACAAGGTGTATTTGACTTTGACCAGATGACTAATTTAAGCAAAGCTTTACGTGAACGCTTAAAAACATGTGCCCAGATTACATTACCTGAAATTGCTACAACACAAGCCTCCAGTGATGGAACACGTAAGTGGTTACTACGTCTTGATGGCGGTAACACAATTGAAACGGTATTTATTCCAGAAGGTACACGTGGAACACTCTGTGTTTCTTCACAGGTGGGCTGTATTTTAGATTGCAGTTTTTGCTCTACTGCACAACAAGGCTTTAATCGTAACCTCACCACGGCTGAAATTATTGGTCAACTGTGGTTTGCAGAACATGCATTGCGAGAAGAAGGGCATGCCTCTACATTTGGTACTGAACGCGCTGTCACCAATGTAGTGATGATGGGCATGGGCGAACCCTTAGCAAATTATGATAGTGTAGTCACTGCAATGAAATTAATGTTAGATGATAATGCCTATGGCTTATCATGGCGACGAGTGACTTTAAGCACCTCAGGCATTGTGCCTCCCTTGGCACGCTTAAAAGAAGACTGTCATGTCAGTTTAGCTATTTCTTTACATGCAACAGATGATAATTTGCGTGATGAATTAGTACCAATTAATAAAAAATATCCCATTAAAGAATTAATTCAAGCCTGTCATGCTTATGTCGATGTTGATCAACGCCGCCATATTACCTTTGAATACGTGATGCTCAAAGGCATTAATGACAACCCTAAGCAGGCGCGACAACTGATTACCTTATTGCAAGGTCTACGATCTAAAGTTAATCTTATCCCTTTTAATCCTTTTCCTAATACACATTATGAATGTTCATCAACTGAGACTATTGAACGTTTTCGTGATATCTTAATGAAAGCTGGTGTGATCACGATGACCCGTAAAACACGGGGTGATGATATTGATGCTGCCTGTGGACAACTAGCAGGAAAAGTACAGGATCGTACACGTCGTCAGCTAAAAAATATCCCCATTTATACTGAAGAAAAAAGGACGTAAGTAAAGCTCTATGTTTAATATCAAAAACGGTGCTAAAACATGTCTTTTCGGTCTGTGTTGTACTGTCTTATTGGTATCTTGCACAGGCGGTACAGGAAACAGTAAAAATAATGATTTAGGCGGGCAACAAAAAACCCAGTCAAAAGGGGCAGAGATAAACCTTAAATTAGGTGTTGAATACATGCGCCGCCAGCAATATGATATTGCCTTAGAAAAGTTAAAACGCGCATTAACTGATGATGAAAATTATGCAGATGCACATAATGCTATTGCAATTTTATATGAACGTTTGGGGCGTTTTGAGCAATCCAGTACACACTATAAAAAAGCGGTGACATTAAACCCTTCTGATTCAAATATACAAAATAATTACGGTCAATATTTATGCCGTCAGGGGCATTGGGCTGAGGCTGAAAATCACTTCTTACGTGCCATTGATAACCCCTTATATAAAAAACCTTATGTACCATATGTTAATGCAGGCATTTGTACATTACGCCATAAACAATATGAGAAAGCAGAAAGTTATTTTCGTAAAGCTTTAAAAGCTTTTCCTGATTTTTCGCTTGCCCTATTTCAAATGGCGAAGCTAAATTATGAAACCAAAAATTATTCATACGCCCGTAACTATTTAGAACGTTACCTTCATGTGGCACAACAAACCCCCCAAACTTTATTGCTTGGTATAAAAATTGCGCGTCAATTAAATGATCGTGATACGGAAACACGATATAGCTTATTATTACGCTCAAAATACCCTGATGCTGAAGAAGTACAACAATTAAAGCAATTCATGCATTAATACCTCTTTAAAATTTTTACTAGGCAGCTTGGGCAGACAACAGGATTAATTTTAGTAAAGCGTTATGACTTCACATATAGATTCCTTGACACAACAAGATAATGTGGTGACGAATGACGTGCCAGACACACGCACAGCATCTGAACCGCCTACTGAAACCCAGACTGAAAGCCTTTATTCTTCTGATGAGAGCAGTACACCAACAGTAGATAATATCAATACCACTGAACATAGTTTTAGTAATATTGATCAAGAACTTGATAGCTTATTAAAAGATAAGCCTTATGAAGATAAAGAGTTTGATAGCACATTCTTTTCCAGTAAAGCAGATGAAGAAATAAGCTCCCCCTCTTTATCTTCTTCTACAAGTCATGATGATAATAAAGAAGATAAAGAGGCAGAATTTGATGTATTTGATGCCAATATTTATCTAGATGATACTAATCTACGTGCTGGGGAGAAATTAGGCAAAATTCGGGAAGCAAAAGATTTATCTTTGCCCCATATTGCCAATAAGTTATACCTTAATCCACATGTGATTGAAGCCTTAGAAAATGGGGAATACAGCCAAATTTCCTCACCTATCTTTGTACGTGGGTATTTGCGTAATTATGCAAAATTTTTAGATGTTGATCCTGAGCCTATTATTGAGCAAGTGAATAAAGAATTAGGGCATCAACCCCTTCCACAAATTATTCCTCAAGCCATACAGCAATCTACACCAACAGAAGCAACACACCGTACTCCTTTTATGCTTATTTCAAGCATTATTATTGCTGTGATCATGTTGGTTATGATGGGGTTATGGGCTTCTTCACCTGAAAGAAATTTTCCCAGCTTACCTAATTTAAGCCAGCTTAGTTTTTGGAGCAAGGATAGTACAGAAGAAAATGATAATGGTGAGGCTCTCACTGATCCAAATTTTGCTGAAGAAAATAGCGATAAACCTATCCCATTAAGTAGTGTTGGCAGTTCATTCCAAACAAATGGAGAAGGAACTGTGTTTACACCACCGTCTGAAGCAGCTGATACAAATAATGCAGAAGCAGGTACAACACTGGGTCAACCTGTCCCACTCTCCGAAGCAGTGAGTACAACACCTTTAACAGATATTACCACAGCTAACCCAGCGACAAGCCCAAGTGAGCCAGCAGCAGCAACAACAACAGAGGAAGCACCTGTTGTAGTTGATACCCCTGATTTGAATACAATTAGTATTCATTTTGCTAATCGTACATGGACAAGTGTACTTGATAGTACAGGAAAAGAGTTTTTTGGACGTACTGCTAAAGCAGGCAGTGAACACAGTTTTACAGGGACACCTCCTTTCCGTTTGAAGTTTGGTATACGTAGTGGTGTCACCATTGATTATGCAGGGGAAAAAATTGATTTTGCCAGTTCTGCTAAACGTCGTGGTAAACGTATTACAATTGGGCAAGCCGCAGAATAAATGCAGGTATAAAGAGTTAAGACTATGCAAAAACAGGCAGAATTTACGATTAATCGCCGTGTCAGTCGTAAAATTTATGTTGGAGATGTTGCAGTGGGCGGTGATGCGCCTGTTTCTGTGCAAAGTATGACTAATACAGAAACCTGTGATGTGACGGCAACCGTAGCACAAATTGCTGCACTGGAAAAAGCAGGTGCTGATATTGTTCGTGTGTCTGTGCCCTCTATGGAAGCAGCAGAAGCATTTGGGCAAATTAAGAAATTAGTTAATGTCCCACTGGTTGCTGATATTCATTTTGATTATAAAATTGCATTACGTGTTGCAGAGCTAGGGGTTGATTGTTTACGTATTAACCCTGGGAATATTGGACGAGAAGATCGGGTTCGTGCTGTGGTAGATTGTGCACGTGATAATAATATTCCTATTCGTATTGGTGTTAATGCAGGATCTTTAGAGAAAGAGCTACAAAAAAAATATGGTGAGCCGACCTCTGATGCATTAGTTGAATCGGCATTACGTCATATTGATATTTTAGATCGCTTAAATTTCCCTGATTTTAAAATTAGTTTAAAAGCTTCTGAAGTATTTATGACGATTGCCGCTTATCAAAAATTAGCGTCACAAATTGAACAACCTTTACATCTTGGTATTACTGAGGCTGGGGGATTTCGTGCTGGGGCGGTTAAATCAGCCATTGGTTTAGGGATGTTACTTTCCCAAGGAATTGGTGACACGATTCGGGTTTCTTTAGCTGCTGACCCTGTTGAGGAAATTCGGGTAGGTTTTGATATTCTTAAAAGCTTACACATTCGCCAGAAAGGTATTAACCTGATTGCTTGCCCTTCCTGTTCTCGTCAAAACTTTGATGTCATCAGTACGGTGAACGCATTAGAAGAACGCTTAGAAGATATTTTAACGCCTCTAGATGTAGCAGTCATTGGGTGCATTGTTAATGGTCCTGGGGAAGCTAAAGAGGCACATATTGGTCTCACAGGTGGGGCACCAAATAATTTATTATATGTTGGTGGTAAACCTGATCATAAAGTCAAAAATGCAGATATTGTTGATCAATTAGAGCAGGTTATTCGCCAACGTATCGCCCAACAAGCAGAGGCAGAGGGGAATGAAAAAATTATCCCCATAAAAGCCATATAAAATTAACAGCAACTAACTTTTATCTTCTTTAGGTATGTTAATAAAGTTAAATCTTTGTGCCACCTCAGCACGTTGAATTGCTTGAAGCGTACATTTCTGTCCTTGCCATATGACAGGTAAATAAGGTTTATTACAGGGGGGGTGCAATAGTATTTCATCATTGATTTGCCCCCCTTGTTCATCTTGTAATACATTAATAAAATCAAGCATATCACGATCTAGTAATACCCCAATTCCCTGTTCTGTCTCTAATAGTACACTCCCTTCTTCATCAATATAAATACTTTGTAAGTTATTAGCTTGTACTCCTATATGGCTTATTAAGCAATCTAAGGATGATAAATGATAGACCCATGGTGTATACTCTAATTGCACATAAACACGCTGAGGACCGTTTTGAAAAAACCACTGCCCTGTTGTATCGGCTAAATAATTACGTTGAATAAATGCTAAGGTATTATCATGGACTAATTTTTCTGTTTTAAGCCACCATTGTCCACGTTGATCCAATGATAACCATCCATATACATTAGGTACATTAGGCCACTTTAGAAGTGATGCTATAACACTTTTATCCACTTTTTCCCCTTTATTATTATTACTTATAACTTGAATAAAACGATGTTATTATCCAATAATAAACCAGCTATACTATATATAGTTTACTTGCTATCATCAGATAAACAGCCTCCACAGTGTGGGCACTGTGTAGCGTGATGCTGTGCTTTTTCACGCTCTTCCTTGCGTTTTTGTACTTGTTCAATAAACCCTGCCCCTAAAATACCTGCAGGTAGTGCAAATAACCCTAAACCTGTAATAGCAATAATAGAGGTAAACACTTTTCCCACTAAAGTGACAGGATAAATATCACCATAACCAATTGTTGTGAGCGTAATAACACCCCACCATAATGCAGCAGGGATATTAGGAAAGGCATCAGGCTGGGCTTCGTGTTCAAAAAAATAAATTGCAAAGGATGAAAAAACTAATAGAATTGAAATAAAAAACAAGGTCAAAATTAAATCTTCACGCCGCTCATACAATACGTCACCTAATAATCCAAATGATTTATAATAGCGGACTAACTTTGTAAGACGTAATATCCGTGTTAAACGCAAAATTCTCAAGAAGCGTGAATCACCACCAAAAATAACGAGATAAAAAGGTAGAATAGCACAGAGATCAAGAATCATTAATGGGGTAAACATAAAACGAATTCTTCCCCAAATAGGATGTGAATAGCGTTCATCTTCTGTACAAACCCAAATACGTATAAGGTACTCAACAGTAAAAATCAGGACTGAAAAAATCTCAAAATATACAAAAAAATCATGATAACTTTGATTCAAAGACTCTACACTTTCTAAAGCAATAGCAATTGTATTTAAAAAAACTAAAAGAATAATAAATGAATCAACAAAATGACTTGTTTTATCATCTGTTTGTTTAACATCAATAATTTCTTTAATTCGTTTTTTTGTAATCATTTACACTTTATCCATTTTAAATTATCCATATAATATGCAGATATATCACATATAGTTGCCTGTAAAATAACAAATAAAATGAAAGGTGTATACTTTTATATAACGCTAGGTTTATGAGCATTACATCAACAATGATGCCTTTTAAATAGGGTATGATTATTTTTAGATTAATTTACTGTATTGATGATAGGTATATAAAACGTGTTTTTACTATTTAACATAATAGAGTCATAGATAAATATCGGATATTTTTATTAATGGTTAGTTTTAATCGGTATAACTTAAGCATCTCAACATTACTATTGGGTATCATTATTTCTGTAATGATTTATAGTTTAAGTCGTAGTACTGAAGAGCAAAATTTTCAAATAAAGTTTGAGCGGCATGCCTCTGATATTATTCGTACCATTGAGGTTGGATTTGATATGCGTATTGAAGCATTACGCTCCTTACAAAGCTTATTTATAACCTATCATACGGTGACGCGTGAAAAGTTTAATACCTTTGCACATCATCTTTTATTACGTTATCCAAGTATTCAAGCATTAGAATATATTCCTATTGTAGAGCATACTCAAAGAGAGCATTTTGAACAGGCAACACGTAATGAAGGGTATCCTAGTTTCCAAATTACTGAACGTTCCGCAGATAAAAAAATGGTCAAAGCAACGGTGCGCAACCATTATTACCCTGTATATTATGTTGAACCAATGAAAGGAAATGAGCCTGCCTTTGGTTATGACTTAGGCTCAAATTCTACACGTTTAAAAGCGATTGAATTAGCGCGTGAAACAGGGGCTATGATGGCAACAGGGCGCATCACCTTAGTACAAGAAAAAGCAAAGCAATTTGGGACTTTATTACTTTTACCTATCTACAGAGGTAATTTTGTTAAACGTTCTCATTTTGAGGGGCTATTAACCCAAGTTTTACGAATTGGAGATACTGTTAATAGTAGTTTACACGGTGTAAATAGCTATGATTTATCTATTCAAATTGATGATATTACTAAGAAAGAACTTCCAGAGCAACTTTATAATAATGGGATGGTGATTGCAAAAAAGTATAAAACCTATACAAATACTTTTAAGGTTGGGAAGCAAAATTGGGAAATTGTTATTCGTACGACCCCATTATATGATAAACACCAAAATATATCCCAAGCTACTCAAATATTTATTTTTTGCATGGTTTTTACTTTTGCTATCAGTATATTTCTATTTATTGCTTTAAGTTTACGTGATAAATTACGTGCTCAAGAGCAAATACGCATTAATGAAGATAAGCTACAACAGTTTTTAAATGCTATTCCATTAGGCATTTATGTGATCGATAACTTAGGGCAATTAAGTTATATTAATCAAACAGCAACAGAATTATTAGGAGGGGAATTTCATATCCATCATCACCCTGAAACCTTCCTTTCGCATTATAATGCTTGTGTCACAGGTACGGATAAACCATACCCAGAAGAACTTTTTCCACCCCTGCATACATTAAAATTTCAAACAGCTTCTCATATTGATGATATTGAAATTATTCAACATAATACACATATCCCTCTTGCCATATTTAGTACACCTATTTTTAATGAGCAGCATAAATTTGCTTATGTGTTAACGGTATTACAAAATATTCAAGCCCAAAAACAAATTGAAGCAACCCGTATTCACCTTGCTCAAGAGCAGGAAGCAAAAAATGTTGCACTTAGACTTAATAAAGAAATTGCACAAAAAAATAAGGCGTTATTGCATTTAAATGAAGAGAAAGATGAGTTTTTAGGGATTGTTGCCCATGATTTAAAAAACCCACTATCTGTCATCTTGGGCTTATCTGAAGAAATTCAGGAGTGCAAAACAGAGTTAACAAAAGAAAATATTTGTGCATTAGTTGATATGATGCAAATCAGTGCTCAGCAAATGTTAACATTAATCATTAATTTACTTGATGTCAATATGATTGAATCAGGACAGATCCAAGCACAAAACAGTCTTATTGATATACAAAAGATAGTGCAGAACCTTATTAAACAATATCAAATACGTGCACAAAATAAAAATATCACCATTGAACTTCAAGTTGATGTACAGGATTGTTATATTGAAAGTGATGAAACTATTTTGCATCAAATTTTTGATAACTTATTGTCTAACGCATTAAAATATTCACCTTATGGTGAAACTGTTATTATTCGTTTACACCGTAAAAACAGTCAAATTGTCTGCAGTTTTTATGATAACGGGCAAGGTTTAACGGTAGAGGAACAAGCACATTTATTTAAAAAATTTAGTCGCTTATCTCCAAAGCCTACAGCGGAAGAGCATTCTACAGGCTTAGGATTATTCATTGTGAAAAAATTGGTTGATATGATTCAAGCCAGTATTCATTGTGAAAGCGAACCTAATAAAGGGGCTTGTTTTAGTGTTCGATTTACTGCTTATCTTCCCCCTGTTGATTGTCATAATACATGGTAATTTAGCAAGCTTTACTGGTGAGTATATAAATATACCATTTTTTATCCTGCCTTCTTTTCATGATTTATACTAAGTATAAACTAGAGTCTTTTTTTATCTTATGAATATAGCCACTATTGATCAATTTGTTGGAAACACTCCTCTGGTACGTTTACAACGTTTAGCCACTCACCGCACAAATACTATTTTAGTTAAATTAGAGGGGAATAACCCTGCAGGCTCAGTGAAAGATCGCCCTGCATTGAGTATGATTGAAGAGGCTGAAAAGCGTGGTGATATTAAAAAAGGGGACACCTTAATTGAAGCCACCAGTGGTAACACTGGTATTGCATTGGCAATGGTTGCAGCAATGAAAGGCTATAAAATGGTGTTGATTATGCCTGAGCATATGAGTGTTGAACGTCGTATGTTAATGAGTGCTTATGGTGCGGAGATTATTTTGACCTCTAAAGAAGGTAGTATGGAAGAAGCCCGTGATTTAGGCATTCAAATGGAGAAAGAGGGTAAAGGGCGTGTGCTGAATCAGTTTGATAATTTTGATAACCCACTTGCACATTATCGGACGACAGGCCCTGAAATTTGGCGTGATACAGAGGGAAAAATTACCCATTTTGTGAGTGCAATGGGCACAACGGGAACAATTATGGGTGTTTCTCGTTTTCTAAAAGAGCAAAATGAGGCGATACAAATTGTGGGGGTACAACCTAGTGAAGGGGCAAGTATCCCAGGGATTCGTCGCTGGCCTGTGGAGTATTTACCTAAAATATTTGAAGCGGCTCGTGTAGATAAAACGATTGATATTGATCAGGATGAAGCTGAGAATACGACGCGTGCTTTAGCCGTACAAGAGGGAATTTTTGCAGGGATTTCATCAGGCGGTGCGGTTGCTGCAGCGTTACAGTTATCGGAACAAGTAGAAAATGCAGTAATTACGGCAATTATTTGTGATCGCGGTGATCGTTATCTATCAACAGGGGTTTTTCCTGCATAAGGATAGTATTTGAAGAAAAGGGAACAACTTAGTTGTTTCCTTTTTTTGCTTTTTTTGGGCTTAAAATAAATTGATGAAATTCTTCCAATATTAAAAGTAGCTTTGATCTTTTGATTTTCGCTTTTGCTTCCCAATCAAATGCAGGTGTAATAATGACAAAACACCCTTTATATTCAAGTTTAGATGCATTAAACCACCATATTTTTTTACGTCGAATATATTTTATGCATCTTTGTATTTATTTTTCATTATAAGTATCTGATGAGATAAGACCTAACATATCTAAACCGTTAGATTCTAGGTTACTTTTGATTTCTGGCCCACCAAAACCGATATAAAATTCATACTTAATTTTTTGTCCCATAAAGTTTAACCTTCATTTAAGGTGGTTCTAAAAAATACTTATTTCTTATGAGGAGAGAAGTATTTAAAAAAGGAGAGAAAGCCCCTCCTTTTTCTTTTGCAGATTAGAGTTTTAAACGTTTAAAAACAAATTCTGGAATACTGCGAATGATCAACATGATCAACCACCAGAAAGAAGGTAAGTAAACACAACTTTTTTCTTTCTCAATACCTTGATAAATCCCTGTTGCCACTTGCTCAGGACTTGCCCACAACGCGCCTTTTTTAAACTCAGCTGTCATAGGCGTATCAACAAACCCTGGTTTGACTGTTAATACATTCACATTAGCGGGTGCAAGACGATTACGTAAGCCCGATAAGAAAATACTCACTGCGCCTTTTGCTGTGCCATAAATGTAATTACTTTGTCGCCCACGATCCCCCGCTACAGAAGAAATCACTGCAATACTGCCATAACGTTGCTGTTCAAGCTGATTAGCAATTGGGGTCAATAAAGACACAACACTTAAAAAGTTTGTACGTAATGCCTCTTCAGCCACAACATATTCCTGTTCCCCTGCCTTTTGATCATCCAATACACCATGTGCAATCAATACCGTATCTAAACCGTTTAAACTCACTGTGGCTTGGCTTAAAATAGTCGGATGATGTTCAAACTCGTTTAAATCAAAAGCAGCATAATCAACTTTATGTGCGCCTTGTAAACGTAAATCCTCCGCTTGTTGGGCTAATTTTTCCTCATTACGCCCGACAAGAAAAAGCGCGTCTTTTTGTTGCGCAAAAAGGCGGGCAGTCGCTTGAGCAATCGCAGAGCTTGCTCCAATAATTAATATTTTACGCATATTTTTTGTTCTCAACGGGTAACACGTCGCCAAAATGATGATGAAAAGCGTGGATCAATATATTGACTGAAAGCTTCCCATTGTGGGTAATAAGTTTTAAAGCTTTGTGAAGATAAACGGGCATCTTTACAAGGATAGACTGCACCTTGTGCTTCACGCACAATGGCATCTAAACGTTCAAGTAAGGCAAAGGTTGCTGCCCCTTTCATAGGAAAATCAAGAGCTAAAGTCACCCCTTTACGAGGGAAAGATAACATCCCCATTGCTTCAACATCCCCAAAGTTTTTCAATACAGCTAAAAAGGAGCTTAACCCTGATTCGGCAATCGTGGATAAAATTTCGGTAATAATACGGTGATCGTCATTGGGGACAACACATTGATATTGTAAAAATCCTCGTGTGCCATATAAACGATTCCATTCTAAAATGGCATCTAATGGGTAAAAGAAAGGATCATAATCAGTTAGCCCTGTGACCACCTTTTCACTTTGTTGGTTATAATATAATTGGTTAAATAATTGTACCGTTTTGGCATTCAGCGCGAAGTTTGGCAAGTTAATCGGCATCGTGCGTGCAATAGCAGGCAATTTTTGTAAAAAAGGCGTATTCCATGTTTCAGGAATCTCCTCTTTTTCAATATGATTTCCACGGAAAAATAAGCCACGTCCTAAATGACTGCCTTTTGCACTGCAATCTACCCATGACATAGTGTATTCATAGTCTTGATCAGATTCAGCAGAAAGACTAAAAAATTCTTCTACATTTTCAAATTGAATATTTTCTGTTTTCATCGCTCGATGATGAATAGGACGTAGCGTAAATTCTGCCCATGTAATTAAACCTGTTAAGCCTAAACCTGCAATGGTGGCAGTAAAGAGTTCGGTATTACTATCAGGGGAACATAATAAACGTTCTCCATCAGAACGTAATAATTCAAAGCACCGAATATGTTTACCAAAAGTCCCTGCTTTATGATGATTTTTACCATGTACATCATTGGCAATTGCGCCGCCTACCGTGACAAATTTCGTCCCTGGGGTAACAGGTAAAAACCATCCTCGCGGTACAGCAAAATCTAAAATTTCAGCAAAGCTCACCCCTGATTCACAACGTAATACACCTGTTTGCTCATCAAAACTGATAAAACGATTTAAGGTACGTGTGGTTAATAACATGCCTTGATCATTAAGGCAAACATCACCATAACTGCGCCCTAAACCATGTGGTAATAACAAGGTATCACTATAGGGTAAGCTATTATTGCGCCAACTTATTGGGGTGCTTTGCTGTGTGACTTTGGGGAATCGCCCCCATGACGTGTAGTTGTTAGACATAATGTCACACCATTAAATGAAGAATAAATGGAGGTTTTATTTTTATACCAAGATATAAAGGTATAACAGGTTTTTGATGTAGACGCTTATAAGTAAGTTAAGCATTTGCTATTGTTGCAATACGTCTACATCTGTATTTTTTCTTATCTGGTGATACTAAATGAATTTAGCTAATAACATCATTGTCATCATTAATAACACCACCACCCAGCTAACTCTATCTGTAAGGGCGAAGTGAACAGGATCATCCATCATTTGGTGTCGTCGCGCTAAGAACCAGATGCGCGTAATCCAGTACAACAAAATGGGTGAAATCAACCAAAGTAAGACAGGAGAGTCGTACATTTGTTGTGTATTAGGTGTATCAATATAAAGTGAAAAAACTAATACGGCTAAATAACCACTGGTTGGCCCAACACTGCTAATCATATCCAAATCATCACGGTGATAATCACGATTTTTGATTTTATGTTCTGTTAACTGTAGTAATTCTACATAGCGTTTTAAAAACGCTAAGCTCATAAATAAGAATACAGAAAATGCTAATATCCATGATGATAAAATAATATTCATCGCCACCCCACCAATAATAATGCGTAAGGTAAATAAGCTGGCGAGGGTCACAACATCGAGTACCATTTTAGTTTTTAAATAAAATGAATACAGGATTGTAGTGCATAAATAAACGATTAATAACACAACAGCAGAAGGAGATAAGAAGGCTGCAATACAGAAACTGACCGTTAATAAACCAAAAAATAGCGGTAAACTATATTGAATAGGAATCAAACCTGCTGCAAAGGGGCGTTTTGATTTGCTCTGATGATGACGATCAGCGGTTAAATCTAATAGGTCATTAAGAATATAGCCTGCTGAGGCAGTGAGACTAAAAGCAATAAAAGTCAGTACCCCATCTGCGACTTTACCAAGAACTAAAAATTCATGGGAAGTAATCAAGGGGAGAAAAATCAAAACATTTTTCACCCATTGGTGCATTCGTATGGCTTTTGCCCATGTTTTCCATGTTGCTTTAGGCGCGGTAAATACACGTGCATCAGGATAACTGCGTTGTAATTTCTCACTGGGGGCAACTAAATAAAATTCTTTTAATTTATCAAATAGCGGGATATCAGCAGAAGAATCACCCATATAAGCAAATCCTGTTCCTGCATATTTTTCATTTAATAAGTTATATTTTGCTTCACTGCGCAAGTTGACAGTATCGGTGGAGGCATAATAGGCATCAAAGAGCTTTAAATGGTCAAATACATTTTTGGCAATGCTTTCATGGGCTGCGGTTGCTAAGACAATATAACGCCCTTGTGCCCGTTGTTCACGTAGGTAAGCCAGTACATTTTCACGGTAAGGTAAGGCATCCGCTGGCACATCTACATACTGTGCAATATGCTGTTTAAAAGCAGCTTTCCCTTCTAATAACCAAAAAGGTAATAAAAAGATTTGCCAAGGATGATGACGTAATAATATAAACAAACTTTCCCATAGGGTGTCGGTGGCAATTAAAGTACCATCTAAATCAACACACAATGGGCGTTGTTGCGCAGTATCCATTGTTTTTGTCATAATGTATTTTTGATCCTATACACTTATTTTTTTAATCGGCTGGGCTGGAATACCCCCAGCAAGTGTTTGGGCAGGAATATTTTTTGTCACTACCGCATTTGCGGCAATTATAGCATTATCACCAATCTGCACACCTGCTAAAATGGTGACACCGCGTCCAATCCATACATTTTCACCAATATGAATAGCGGCACTACTATGTCCTGCATTCCGTAAAGGCTGCTGTCCATCAAATACATGATTTGCATCGCGAATACTGCAATATTCTCCAATCATCGTATTATTACCTATCACTATTTTTCCAAAAGACACCAGATGTGTGCCACGAGAGATTACGACATTATCGCCTATTTCAATCTCGCCTTTTTCTTGGGTTTCTAAATATAATTCACGGTATAAATATAAATTTTTCCCTAGTTTAAATTGTGCAGTACCATGAATTTCAGCTTGTCCTAAAATAACAACACTACTATCTAATGGGGTATAAGTAGAGAGCAATGCATGTGCCCACAAGCGCGCACTGGCTAGCCTTATTTTTTCAATAGGGCGAATGATAGGAACCAGTAAAGTAAGTAGTAGCTTTTTGAATGACATAAGATGATAAACTATTTCAAGCCCCATGTTTTTTTACAAAAGAGTGCTTTAATCCCTTTCATTAACCAAATGAAGTCGCTGCCAATAGGGTGTGTATGGGCATAATGTGATTCAATCTGCTGAATTTTTTCTGTGGAGATTTTTGATTCTAAAGCTAATAATTGCTGTGCACCTAATAAGCCATATGCAACATAAGGGGGATATAAAGGGGGATTTGTTTTTGTATCAAGAGGAGCTTGTGGTGTCACGCCAATTAATGCTAATTTTCCTGTGATCACTGCCCAAAGTTTGGGAAGATGACGTAATATAGGGATTGTAGTATGCCATTCAAAAGCAATAAAAGTATGGGGGCGTAATTGTCCAGAGTCATCAATATAATAGTCATTACTACATAAAGAAATACTAAGCAAAGGATTAATTGGGTTGTTTTTAAAGGCAATAATCCCTGCTACTCCCCATAACGGTAAGGCAAGAATAGCCAAACATAATGCACATAATCGTTGGAAGGATTGATTGAAAAAGCGGCTAAAATTCTGTTGGGTTAAATTGGCAAGCACAGCATTATCATTAATTGATTCAACTGTATTTTTATCAATATTAATTAATACCGTCCCCATGATTATCGCATTTTTTAATTGTACGGCTTCACCAATATAAGTGTCAGGTAATACCACACACTGATCTAATTTGACTTGTTTATCAATAATACAATCATGTCCGACTACAACATGTTCTGCTAATTGAGCAGTGTTATGGATACGACAAAAATTCCCTACTAAACCATGCATGGTTTTATTTACATAACTACGTCGACCTACCCATAAATGAGGTGAAACACGTTGTCCTGTTAATATAATATGCGGGTAACGCCCTGCTAGTAAATCAATATTGGCTTGGTGATATACTTCAAGTGTATGTAAAAAGGAAAAATTTCCTTTTATAGAGAGTACTTGTTGTGTATCAACGGTAGGTAAGCCTTCTGCTGACCACTGCAAACTATCACAAGCTGTATAGTGTTGTTGTATATTTTTAATATAACAAACCCCAGCAAATACCTGATTAATATGAGCGTAAACATAAGGTGATGCATGATTTTTAGCATCAGAAATAAAGTCATTAAGCAGGTAGCTGGCTAATATATCTGCACGTAAACACAGATAGTCCTCTTCATTAAATTTGGCTAAATGTTGTTGTAGAAGCTTACTGGGATGTGCTTCTCCTTCACTAATAATATAGTTAACATTCATTCCCCAACGTTCACCATTGCCTACATAATGTTTTACACTGTCAGCAAAAGGAGAAATAATTAAAGTAATGTCACGAATCCCTGCAACAAGCAATGACTCAAAACAAAATTCAATGAGGGGTTTTGCCGCAATGGGGAGTAGTGCCAAGCTGCAAGTATTGGTTAATGGGTACAGTTCTGCCCCAAGACGGTCAGCAAATAAGATCGCTTTCATACATATTTTATTTATAGTGTTGGAGATGTTTAATATTTTGCGTGACAATTTCCCACGCAAACAAACATAAGAATAAACCTGCCCATACTTTACTGGTATCTTCTAAGGTCAGGCGTAAGAGCATAGCAGAGGGGAATTTTGTATCAATAACGGTCATCGCTGCAAAACATAAACCTGCACAATACAGAAAATAACGGGTTGAACGTTGACGATTTGGTAGTTCAGCTAGGAAGTGTAATAAACCTAATTCTAAAAAACCAATGGCTAATAAAATAAAGCTGTCATTAATTTGTAAAACATAACCTAATAATTCATGCAGCATAAATCGATCATCTAAGCCTAAATAGCTAAAAATAATGATTTGTGACACGCTGAAATAGTATTCACGACTGTAGCGTGGGATACAGTACAAATTAATTGCAAAGAGTAAAGCAGTTGCCCACAGAAGTACGGCACTTAAGCTGGTATTCACAGCATAAAAAATGACATCCCCTTTAATATCCGTCAAGTACTGACGTACATAGGTTTGTCCAAACTGCCATTCTATTGTTATTAAAAATAAGCTATAGAGTGAAAAAAGTATAAATATAAAAAGGTAACGTGTTTTCACAACTGATAAAACTTTGTTGTTATAAGGACTGAACGAAAAAGAAAGTACATGCCAAGTAGTTCACATGTTTCTTCCAAACACGGTGCAAATAATTGTTTTTCTATCATACCTAAGGCATAAAAATGTGCTTGCCATGCTTCCAACACTAATACAGCAGGTAAACATAATACGGCAAAAATTAAATAATAATAAGCATAAGTACGTTGTGTATTATCAGGTATGACCTTTATTAAGCGATATAACAAGATCACTAAAATGGCTAAGCCAAGTAAAAAAATAGGGGCAAAAATTAATAACCATGAAAAACCCGTTGTACTGGCACTGATATATTCAAAAGCTGTATCATTTAATAGTGTGCTTTGGCGTTCAAACCAAATACCAATTGTTTCATGAATAGAAGCTGTTTCATCAACAGATAAGGCACATAAAGCAAGGCTTGCTAACTTAAATAAATAGCGTTCAATGATGTGGATATTGTACTGTTTTGATTGCCCCCACCCTAACAATGCAAACCCCATTGCAGTTATCAAAAATAGTGTGCTGGAAAACCATGTTGCACTGGTTTGCTCTTCACGTAAATCAAGTAATTGAAAAACGCGTGCCCAATTAATACTTAAAAAGCGTTCCCAATGACTTTGATCAGCCCAATATGCGGCAAAGGTTGTCAGTGCAAAGAAAATAATTAAACCAAGTAAAGGTACACACAGCTTTTCTAAAACTTTCTGTACGCTGAGCATTATATATCACCACTGTGTTTTTCCATATAAATACGGCGTTTTATGATGTAAAAATGTTGTATAGCCTATCATGTCTGCTAATAATGTGCCAAGCATCTCATCGTGTGATAATAGTTAGCGTATACTCTACATAATAGACAACATATTATATATTTAAATGTACAATTTTATTTAGATATATTAGAGGTTATGATGAATAAAAAACTTTACTATATACATGATCCTATGTGTAGTTGGTGTTTTGGCTTTCACCCAGCATGGCAAAAACTTTTAGCCTTATTACCTGATGATATAGAAATTATTTATCTATTGGGAGGCTTGGCAGCTGATACTACAGAAGTCATGCCTGAAAAAATGCAAGCATTTATCCGTTATAATTGGGAAAAGATAGCGACACAAATACCAGGGACTGTATTTAATTTTGATTTTTTTACACGGTGTACACCCCGCCGAGCTACTTACCCAGCATGTCGTGCTGTGATTGCTGCGGAAGTGCAACAAACAGGTGCAGGTATACGTATGACAGAGGCTATTCAAAATGCTTATTATACACAAGCAAAAAATCCCTCTGATAATGATGTATTAATAGCATTGGCTCAACAACTTGGACTTGATACACTTGTATTTTCTGAGGCACTTAATGCAGAGATAACACAAAAAACTTTGATAAAGCAAGTGCAATATGGACGGCATGAATTAGGCGTATCTTCTTTTCCTAGCCTTGTTATCAGTAATAAAAAACAACTGACTCGTATTCCTATTGATTATATTAACGCAGATTCAATGCTACGACATATTTTATATGCAATAGCTTAAGCTGCAATATATAGCATATTTAATTTACTGGTAATAGACACGCATTTTGCTATGGCAGTGTGGCGTTACATGCAACGCCACTATAGTAAGAGCAAAATCAATTCATCACTAATAAGGTTTCTTCATATCATGATATTTGATAACCAATAAAGTAATGTCATCAGCAATGGGCACATCACCAATATAGTTATACACATCTTCAATGATTTTAGTTTGGATCATTTCACTGGAATGACCTTGCCAGTGTTTAGTAATTACATCACATAAACGATCTAAGCCATACTGCTCTTTCTCTGGATTAAAGGCTTCGGTAATACCATCAGTGTAAATAACCACCCCTTCACCTTGTTTTAAATCCACAACACGCTCATGCATATACTGTGAAATATTAGTTTCTAAACCAATGGTAAATCCTAGATCAATAGTATCTTCACGTTCAATTTCTCCATTTTCTCGAACAATTAATACCTCTTCATGTTGTCCCGCAAAGTTTACCGTATTATCTTGAAAATCAAGCAATAATAAGCTGAGATTTTTATCCGTCCCCATACGCTGAATATTTTCTAATAAGGCAATGTTTACAACATTTAAGATGGTTCTGAGATCAGTGATTTTATGTCGTATCAAGGTACGAATTGCCATTTGTACCATCAACATAATCATGCCACTTTCTAAGCCATGTCCTGTGACATCTCCAACACCAATCGTTACGCCATTTTCATGGGGTAAAATATCATAATAATCGCCTCCTACCTCTGTGGCAGGTGCAATAAAACTGGTAATATCCATATTGCTATCAGCAGATTTATACTCTGCTTTTTTAGGTAATAGCATATCTTGTAAATGGCGGGTAATAGCAAGTTCAGCCCCCATACGGTGGTTTTCATCTTGCAACTGTGCATTTAAGGTATTAATTTGATGATTAGCATGTGCCAGTTCTTCTGTACGCATCTCTACACGTTGCTCAAGCTCTGTATTTAATGCATGTAAAGCGGTTTGGTGTTGGCGTAGCTTTTCTGCCATGCCATTAAAAGTATTACCTAATACAGCAAATTCACCTGACATACCAATAATTTGCCTATCATAATTACCTTGAGAAATATCACTCATACCAACTGTTAATTCATTTAAAGGTGTGCTGATATGACGGCGAATCATCCAAACAATAATTATAAATATAAGAATAAAGCCTGCTAATTGGATAATGGCATGCTTTTTAAAAACTTGCCACGTTTGCTCTGTTACGGTATTAGCTGGAACTTTTATACTCAGTAATCCCCGTAATTCCCCTTCTTTATAAAACCATGCTGTATCATAACGATCACGAATAGTTTTCGGGGCATCCTTAGGATCATCATGGCATTTCAAGCAATGCTTTTCTATCCAAATAGGACGTGCATAAAGATAATAGGGTTCACCTTTATCATTATCAAAAGGTTTAAAAATAACCTTTTCTTTTGGGTTTTCGCGAAAAAACTCCATAATTTCTAATTCTAGTGTATCAGCTTGATTTTTTTTATTCCGTGGGCGATCAGAGACATTTTCAAAACTAAAACCAGTATGATCCCATGTTTTATAATCTTTAGAGATAAGCCCTAAGCCAAAAGCAGGGAGTAAGTGAAGGGTTTTTTCTGTAAGGGGGATACCTTGCTCTAAAAATGCTTTTTGACCTGTACGACGGTATGACATCAATAAATTACGGACTTTTTCAGCTTGGGACCATAAATTATTAATTGCCGTATCATGTGCAGTTTGATAACTCACAATACTGACACCAGCAAAAGTAAGAAAAAGTGCCAGCCCTATCATTAGTAATAACTTATTTTGTAGACTCATAAAGCCCCCTTACTGCTAAGTTGATAAGTCTTTATAACACATCTACTATAGCGTTGCATTTAAAATGTTATCAACAATTAATTATAATTATGGTAGTCCTGCAAATATAGTGCTATGAAAAAGCTAGTACCCCAATAATTCAGGCTTAGTTAAAATTTCTACACTACTTATGCAGGACTACCATAATTATTTATAAATAAAGCATGTAAAAAATTTTTCTCAATATAATTTATATAAAAAACATTAGATTAATAAATTGTTTTGTATTATTAGCTTTTTAGAATGAAAAACAAGGGAAAACTAAAAAATACTTTTTTCATTACTTAAAATAAAACTAAAAATAAATGCCTATATTTTTTATAATAAAAGAATTAACCTGTTATTTTTAATGTAAATTAACTGTGTTTATTTTATAAAATATAAATAATTTTAATGTAAATTAATAAGAAATATAATAGGCAAAAAAGGACTATAATGAAATGTAAATAATTAAATTTAATCTTTACATCTCATTATTTAATTACATATTAATTATAAGAAATATTAATCTAATAAACGACGTGCATCACTTAGATAATCAGCAATACGATCATATTTACTATCTAAGCTATTGAGGCTTGATTCTAAAGAGTCAATCTCGCGTTTTAGGCGATCATGCTCTTTTTCATTTTCTTCACGATGATAACGCCGCTCTACACGATAGATATCATCCCGAATACTATCTCGTTCCCAACGTAATGCATCTTCAGCTTGTTGTAGACCTTTGATATAGCCCCGTAAAAAATCATTCTCTAAGGATGCAGGACATACATTATTATATTTATTAACATTCTCTCCTTCACGATACCCTTTTTCATGTACACAATATAACTCAACACCATCATCATAACCTTGATTATACTGATGATAATTTAAGGTTACTTTATACTCTTTACAGGCTTTTTGATGATCGGTATAACGACTAGAATGATAACCTTCTCGTCCATCATCATGCCCAACTTTATACCAGTTACCTTGCAAACACTCTTCTTTAGACAGTGTGCTACATGCATTTAATGCGCTGAAAATGAGTATAGTGATAAGAAAACGTAACATTTTCATACCTCCTCTTTTTAAGAGTTTATTTATTGCCTCATATCATATTTTATGAGGCTTGTTGTGCTAAGTAGTCACGTATTTGTTGTAGATTACTTTGTACTACCTGATTATTGGGATCGATTTGTAATAAAATAAGGTACATTTTTTCAGCTTCTTGCAAACGTCCTGTTGCGGCTAAAATACTGGCCAAATTTGCCCGTGCAATAAAGCTTTGCGGATATAAAACAAGAGCTTGACGATAACCATTTTCAGCTTCTTGATAACGACGTAAAGCATAAAAGATATTACTTTGATTAGTGAGTAATTTGGCTTTATCAAAAGGGGGTAAATTTTGCTGTAGACCTAACGCTACCCATTCCAAAGCTTCATCATAACGTTGAGCACGTTTTAAGGCGACAATCATATTTAGTAAGGTTTCAACAGAAAAACGTTTCTCAATTTGTCCATTTTCATGTTTAATTGACACAATAGTTTTTTCTAACGCAGCAATCCCTTCATCTAAACGGTTAGCTTGAATTAAGTGTTTCCCTAAAATAACCCATGCACGTTCTTTATTGGGTGCTTTCTCTACATTGTCTTGCCACAATTGAATGGGATCACGCCAAAGTTGATTACGTTGCCATGTCACAATGCTTAAGCCAATGAGCAAGGTCAAGCAAATAGTTAAAATAGCTATTTTTTGTTGTACGATACGTGTTGCTATGATGAGCAAGCTACTTGTTGTAGCAATGATTAAGCCAACATCAGGTAAATAAGTACGGTGTTCAAAAATGACATCTCGAATAGGAATCACACTGGACTCTACACCATGAGCAATATAATAAAAGAGTATGCCAAATGTTAATAAGGGCAAACGACGAATAAAGTATAAAGCCGTACCAATGACACCAAGGTGTAATAATGTAGCAAATAAAGTCGTTAATTGTGTGAACCCAGTAGAAAGGGAGTAGGTGTAATCAATATGTAAGCCTGTTGGGATAAAAAACAAACGAATATATGTCCATAAAACATGCATTTGTGTTGCGAGATACTGATCACGCCCAATGGCTTGGGTTTCACGGGTTAAGGCTTGCATTGCATGTAATGATAGTGGGTTTTTACCTAGCATTAAAGCTAATGATAACCATGCGATAAATAAGCCTGCTATCACAGTGAATGCAATAATAATTAAACGTTTTTTATTGTAGGGAAAAAATATACTATCTAATAATAAAAAGGCAATGGGTAAAGTAAAGGTGTTTTGCTTGGTAAAAAATGCAGCTAAAGTTGCTAATAAGCAAAACCCTGCCCATATTATCTGCTGTTTAGAGCGTGGGGCAGCAAGGCGTGCATTAATATATGTCCACAGGGCGACAATATAAAATAGCGCAGCAAGAGAAGCTAAACGTTGCACGATATAGGTCACTGCTTGTACGTGCAAAGGGTGTAATGCAAAAACTAAAGCAGCAAATAAAGGCAGGGTGAGCAGTAAATAGGGTTGTTGAGGATGAGCTTTTAAGGCGGGGGTAGTGAGGAGGCTACGAATAAATGCAAAGACGGCTAGGCTTGTTAAAAGGTGAATTGTAATATTAACAATATGATAGCCTGCAAACTCAAATTGATGAATTTGAAAATTTAAGGCAAAGCTGAAGTACCCAATAATACGTGCTGCTGAAAAACGCCAAAGTTCAATCAGTTGTCCTTGCCAGTTAAAGATAACGGGGTTTTCTTTAATGGATGAAAAATCATCAAGGTAAAAAGGAACATCTAAGGTGTGCCCATACACGGCAATCAAGGCACAGATAATCAGAGCTAACTGGGCATAAACCGAGCTGGCAACACGCTGTAATAGGGTCATAAAAAATAAATTCTCACATTATAATAATTCTCGCACGTGAGGTTCTGCACGTTTAAACAGTAACCATGCAGGTGCAAGCAAAGCTAACCATACACCAAGTAGACGGGCAACATTTCCCCATGTCCATGCTAAATCTTGGAGCACTGCATGAATCAATGCCATCATATCTGCAATAGGGTTTAACATCAGTATCCAACGCATTTGCTCAGGCATCAATTCAGGGGTATATAAAATAGGGCTTAAATATAGGGTAAAGGTGATTAGAAAAGGGAAGAACTGCCCAATATCTTTTAAAAACAATCCTAATACGGCTAATAAATAACAAATAGGAATGAGCCAAACGGCAACACTAAAAATAACTAAAGGGGCGATGAGTGCAGCAGATAAATCTAAACTAATCGCAGAAATAAAGCTAAATACCACCGCATATAAACCTGCTGATAATATCAATGGGACGAGGGGGAGAATCACAATTGGAAACACCGCACGACGGTATAAACTGCCAAATTCTTCTAATACATTAAGTGTACGCCCCAGTACTTCAGAAATAAATAACCACGGTAACATACCTACCAAAAAGTAATCTACAAAGCTTACCCCACTTGGAAAGCGTACTTTTAATACCATCCCCAATAAGAACCAAAAACCTAAGGCTTGTAAAGCAGGTTGTAGTAATAGCCATGCATCACCAAACACGGTATTAGAGGTGCGAATATTGATATCACGTTTAAGTAAAAATAATAGGAGTTGGCGATTTAAATAGGCGTGATAAAAAGGTTGAGTGAAACCTTGTAACGTTAAAGAGGGTAAACGTTTCACACGGTTTACATATTTCATGATTAAGAATGCTGTGTTGATGTTTTGGTAAGTAAGCTGTGAATCGCTGTGGCAGCACGTTGACTGGCTGTTTGGGCGAGCTGTTGATGTAAATGAATAAAATCTTGCTGTAACTGTGCTGTTTTTTCAGGCTGTTGTAACCAGTTTAATGCTGCTTTTCCTAGGTTCTCAGGTGTTACATCATGTTGCAAAAACTCAGGCACGAGTGGCTGATCAGCTAATAAATTAGGTAAAGAAAAATAGGAGACATTAACAATATATTTAGCAATATGATAGGTCAATGGTGCAAGGCGATAGGCGACAACCATTGGTCGTTTTAGCAACATGGCTTCTAATGTCGCCGTACCTGATGCCAGAATCACAACATCAGCGGCCGCCATTACTGTGCGAGAGTCACCTGCAAAAAAATGGCAATCAAGTTGGGCGCTGGTTTCATTTTCAAAATAAGCTTTAAATTCTTCACGAGCAAGTGGGATGATGAAGGTACAGTGATCTATTTTTTTATTTAACCATGCAGCGGTGTCAGTAAAAATAGTGGCAAGACGTTCTACTTCACTACGACGGCTACCTGCAAGTAAAGCAATATAAGTTTTATTGGGGGGAAGATTTAAATGCTGTTGAGCAGCGGCTTGATCATTTTTTAAGGGAATTTCATCTGCTAAAGGGTGCCCTACAAAAGCTACGGGGAGATTATGACGTTCATAATAAGCAGCTTCAAATGGTAATAAGGTTAGCATGAGATCACAAGCATGACGAATTTTCTTTAAACGATATTCTCGCCATGCCCAGACAGAAGGACTGACATAATGAACAGTAGGAATGCCTGCTTTTTTTAATGCTGTTTCTAAGCCTAAATTAAAATCAGGCGCATCAATACCGATAAAAATATCAGGGGGATTGTCTAAAAAATATTGGCAAAGCTGATCGCGACAGGTTTTAATTTCACGATAGTGTTTAAGGACTTCAACCAAGCCCATTACGGAAAGAAGTTCAAGTGGGTAATGGCTGGTAAAATTTTCTGCCAGCATGGTATGCCCACCAATCCCTTCAAATTTTGCATCAGGATAGTGCACCCGTAAGGCGCGAATTAAGCGTCCACCGAGTAAATCACCTGATAGCTCACCTGCTACAATGGCTATACGCATGATAGGGTGCCCTAACGGACAATACCTCGTTGACTTTCACGTAAAAAATTAATGTAGGTGTGCACGGCAGGATACTGCTGTGCTAAAGCCTCTAAATGTTCAATGGCTTCATCTTGGGTATAATTATTACGATAAATTATTTTATAAGCACGGTATAAGGCTTGAATGGTTTCTTTATCAAAATTGCGTCGTCGTAAGCCTTCTTTATTAATACCATAGGCTTTGGCACGGTTCCCTGCTACAGTAACATAAGGGGGGATATCTTGAAAAATGACGGAGCCTGCGCCTGAGAAACTATGCTCACCCATACGGCAAAATTGATGGACTAAACTAAAACCACCCAGAATTACATGATCACCAATGGTGACATGCCCTGCTAGTGAAGAATTATTTGCAAAAATAGTATGATTGCCTACATGGCAATCATGGGCAAAATGGGTATACGCCATAATCCAATTATCATCACCAATACGTGTATAGCCCCCGCCCTGTACTGTCCCACGGTTCATGGTACAGTATTCACGAATTTCATTACCATCACCAATTTCTAAAAAAGTGACATCCTCAGGTTTATGTTTTTTATCCTGAGGAGCTTCGCCTAATGATGCAAATTGGTATATTTTATTATTTTTCCCAATACGTGTATGACCGTTGATGACTACATGGGGCCCCACCCATGTGCCTGCACCAATGTGTACATTTGCACCAATGATACTAAAGGGCCCCACGTGCACATCACTATCCAACTCCGCAGTAGGATCGATTATTGCGCGTGGATCAATCAAGAAGGAACATCCTTTTTCATACACGTTAAGTCAGCACTTGCTGCCAGTTTACCATCAACTTTAGCGGTGGCTTTGTATTTCCATACGCCCCGTTTACGCTGTGTTATTTCAACTTCAAGCAATAATTGGTCACCGGGCTCTACAGGATTTTTAAACCGTGCATTGTCGACACCAACTAAATAATATAAGGAGTCATTATCTGGTTGGGCTTCACTGGTTTTAAATGCTAATAAACCTGTTGCCTGTGCCATGGCTTCTAAAATAAGTACGCCGGGCATCACAGGACGATGAGGAAAGTGACCTTGGAAAAAAGGCTCATTCACCGTTACATTTTTAATTGCGGTTAAAGATTCCCCTAAGGTGTAATCTAAGACTCTATCAACAAGTAAAAAAGGGTAACGATGCGGCAGATGCTGGAAAATGGCATGAATATCCATTGTACTCATAATTATATATATACCTACGCGCGAATTATTTGGGGTTAGTGTGAGTGAGTTGTTCTAATTTTTTTAAACGCCGATTAATTTCATCAAGCTTTTTAAAACGATGGTAGTTTTTATGCCATTGGTGATTGGGTTCAAGGGGGGTTCCTGATGAATAGACCCCTGATTGTTTAATTGATTGTAAAACGGTTGAGCCACCTGTGATCTGCACTTTATCTGCAATCTCTATATGACCCACAATCCCTACACCACCAGCAATCATGCAATGCTGACCAATACGGGTACTGCCTGCAATCCCAACACAGCCTGCAATGGCGGTGTGAGCACCAATGTGTACATTGTGTGCAATTTGAATTTGGTTATCCAGTTTGACACCTTTTTCAATAATGGTGTCTTCTAATGCGCCACGATCAATTGTTGTATTGGCACCAATTTCAACATCATCGCCAATCAATACACCACCTATTTGAGGTATTTTTATCCATACCCCTTTATCATTAGCGAGACCAAAACCATCAGCACCAATAACGGTTGCAGGGTGGATACGTACCCTATCCCCAAGGGTAACATGGTGACAAAGGGTAACATTGGCAACAAGCTCACAAGCATCACCCATGATTACCCCTTCACCTATCACACACCCTGCGCCAATACGGCATCCTGCTCCTATCACTGCCCCTGCATCAATACTGACATGAGCACCAATAAATACAGAACTATCAACCTGTGCACTAGGATTTACCCATGCAGTAGGGTGAATTGTTGCAGTGGGACAAGAAGGGGGGTTGAGATAACTGGCTGCTTTGGCATATCCAAGATAAGGGTTATCCATAATCAATGTTGCGGTAGAACAGAGGGCAACATGATCTTTTGATAAAATAACCGCTCCTGCTTGTGTTTCAGCTAATTGTGTACGGTAAGCATTATTGGTAAAAAAACTGACCGTATCACAGTTAGCTGTTGTTAAGCTGGCAATTTGGGTAATGCGGCGCTGAGCAAAGGAGTTATTTCCAATTTCTGCGCCAATATGCTGTGCAAGCTCAGCAAGTGTTATTGATCGTGTCATAAGTGTACACAGTAATTTAAAAAAACTTAGCGTTTTAAACGCTTTAAAACGGTATCAGTAATATCAACACGTTTACTTGCCCAGACAACACTGCTATCAGGTAAGATCAAATCATAAGATTTTTCTTTAGCAATTTCTTGAATAATCTTAAAAATGTGTTTTTGTAGTGTATCCAGCTCTTCAGCACGACGAATATTGTAATCATCGCGGAATTCAGATTGTTGGCGTTTTAGTTCACGTTTTTTATTTAATAATTCACGCTCAGTAGCGCGTAATTGTGTATCAGACATAATACTGCGATCTTTGGCAATATTTTCCTCTAACTTACGCACTTCTTTTTGTAATGCCACAATCTTACGTTGGCGTGGGGAAAACTCACGCTCTAAACGTTTATTTGCTTTTTCAACTTGCGGTGCAGTTTCCATAAGCTTGATTGAGTTAACAAAGCCAAGTTTTAATTCAGCAGCAATGCTTTGAAAGGAAAGTAAACTACATACTATCCCTACCATAATAATGAGTTGTTTTATTCCAGTTTTCATATGTTGTTCTGTCTAAACTAGTAAGTTGTACCTAAATAGAATTGAAATGCTTTAGTTTGATCACCGTCTTTAGAGTTTAACGGTTTTGCATAACTAAAGCCTAAAATACCCAAAGGAGATGCCCAAATGGCTGCAACACCCACAGAGTAACGCATCTCAGCCAGATCAAAATCTTCATTTGTACCGTATACATTTCCAACATCAAGGAATGTGGAAAGGCGGAATGAACGAATATTGCTCATAAAAGGTACGGGGAAAACAACTTCAGAAGAACTGGTTACACGTAGATTTCCACCTAATGGGTAGCCTTTTGAATCTAAAGGCCCTAAGGTGTTTTCTTCAAACCCACGAACGGAACGTGGTCCTCCCCCTGTATAGTTTTCAAAGAAGGGCAGCTCTTTAGACCCTCCATAACCGTCCCCATAGGAGATATCCCCTTTCCATGAAAATACATAATCTTTAGTAAGAGGGTATAACCATTGATGGCGATATTTGACCTTATAATATTTTAAATCACTAGGAGGAATGGCAAGTTCTGCTCCAAAGGAACTTAGTGTACCACGATCAGGAAATAATGCACGATTCCTTGTATCTTTTGCCCAACTTGCAGTTAAACGATAGGAGTTATATTTATTCCCATTGCGCTGTATAAAGTCAAAGACTTCTTGTGCACTGGATTCTGTGGTTTTTAACTGTGTACTGTCAACAGCCAAGCCTAGATTAATACTATTATATTCACTGATAGGGATACCATGATTTAACTTAAAACCATATACATCTGTAATATAGCGGCTTAAGTTCGCCTCTTGTGCATCCACTGTACGGTAGAAGATATCAAAACCACGACTAACACCATGAATATTACTGTAGGGGTTTTGATAAGATAATCTATATAAGGTGTTATATTTACTATTATTAAACCCTAAACCAATTCGTTTTCCTGTACCGAGGAAATTATCTTGGCTAATATTAGCATTGAATAAAACCCCTTCAGTTTGTGAATACCCAACGCCAGCAAGTAGGTTACCTGATGCTTTTTCAGTGACTTGATAATTCACATCAATTTGATCATCAGTTCCAACCACTAAGGGAGTATCGACTATAACTTGATCAAAGTAATTAAGACGTTCTAAACGTTCTTGAGAGCGTTTGATTTGACGGTTAGATGCCCAGCCACCTTCCATTTGACGCATTTCTCTACGTAATACTTCATCTCGTGTACGGGTGTTACCTAAGAAATTAATCCGACGTACATAAGTACGTTTTCCTGAGTCTACAAAAAAAGTTAATTTAACTGTGTTATCTTCTTGATTAATATCAGGTACAGGGTTGATGCGTGCAAAGGCATAGCCTTCATCACCAATACGATTTGTTAATTCTTCTACGGTTTCATTGACTAATTTGCGTGAGAAAATATCACCAGGGGTGAGTTTTACTTTTTCCATTAGTTCAGCTTGCGCGACAATTAAGTCCCCCACTAAGCGGATTTCAGAAATAGTATGTTTTTCCCCTTCAATCATGTTTAATGTTAGGTAAACATCTTTTTTATCAGGGGTTAAGGACACTTGAGTCGATTCAATATTAAAGTTGATATAACCTTGATCATGATAAAAAGAGCGTAAGGTTTCTAAATCCCCTGCGAGTTTTTGCTTTGAATATTGATCATTATTGGTAATAAAAGAGAACATACCTGATGTACTTAAAGAGAGTTGATCTAATAAATCATCGTTATCAAATATGTTGTTACCAATTAGGTTAATTTGTTTGATACGTGCACTGACACCTTCTGAAATATCTAGTTGTACCCCAATACGGTTACGTGGTAAAGGTGTTAAAGTTGTTTTTAGCTGGGAGGAATATTTACCTAAACTAAAATATTGGCGTTTTAATTCTTGCTCTACTTTATCTAATAATGATTGATTAAATACATAACCTTCTGCAAAGCCAATTTCTTTTAAGGAGCCTTTTAATTGTTCTGCATCAATATCTTTATTCCCAACGAAGGTAATGCTGGCAATAGCAGGACGTTCTTGTAATTTGATAATTAAGGTATTGCCATCACGATTTAATTGAATATCATTAAATAATTGTGTTTTAAAGAGCGTTGCAATGGCAGATTCTGCTGTTTTGGGGGTTAAATAATCCCCAGCATTCACAGGAAAATAATTATATACAGTCCCTGAATCAATGCGCCGTAACCCATCTAAGCGGATATCATCAATGGTAAATGCTTCAAAATGAGCATGAGCATAACCGCTGCACAACAAGGTACTACTAAGTAGTAACCATGCCCCATAGTGTGAAAATTTTGATTTTAGTTTTGTACGCAAAATACTACCCAATCAGCTTTTTTATCTGTTGTGACTTATCAACTCAACAAGCGTTCTAAATCGTTAAATAGTGCAAGCCCCATTAGACTTAACACCATTGTTAACCCGATACGCTGAAATATAACTATTGTGTTATCTGTCAGTGGAGAGCCTTTTAAGGCTTCTAAGGCATAAAGGAATAAGTGTCCACCATCTAATACAGGAATCGGCAATAAATTAATGACACCTAAACTGACACTGACTAAACCAAGGAATAAAATAAAGGTCACGGCTCCCCGTGCGACAGAGTGCCCTGCATATTCAGCTGTGGTAATGGGACCACTGATATTTTTAAATGAAACTTGAAACGTTAGCATTTTATATAACATACGTAATGTTAATAAGGAGGTATCCCATGTTTTTTCTACCCCTTTCCATAATGCAGTGCCTAAACCGTAACGTTCTACATTAATATAACCTTCAGGTAAGTTAGCTTGTTTTGCTTGTACCCCAATTCTTCCTACACCATCTTTATTTTCTGGAGTAAGTTGTACTGTTGCTTCACCTGCACCACGTTTGACAGTGACATTAATTAATTTATTCGGGTGGCTACTAATATAATCAGCAAGTGCAAACCAGTCATTGACAGGTGTATCATCCATTTGAATGATCTCATCATTAGCTAATAAGCCTGCACGAGAGGCAGGACTATCTGGTAGGACACGTTCAATTTGGGCAGGAATTTTAATGCGAAAAGGCATAAAGCCTAATTTTTTAAAAAAGCCTTCTTGGGCTAAATCATCTACAGAGACTGGAGCTAAATCTAAGGTGACTGTTTTGACATAGCCATTTTGGTGTTCTAGATGATAGGTGACATCATTATGACTAAGACGGCGGCTAATTGTCGCTTCAATCGCATGTGACCAATGCGGTGTTTTAACATCATTCACTGCTACCACTGCATATTCACTGGGTAAGCCTGCTTTAGCAGCAATACTATCTGCTGTAATATCACCAATAACAGGTTTTACGCCTGTAATCCCCATCATAAACATCACAGTATAAGCAAAAATGGCAAATAAGAAATTAAACAAAGGACCCGCAAAGACAATCGCACTGCGTACTGCTAGGCTTTTACGGTTAAATGCACGGTGTTGTTCTTCCTTGGCAACAGGGGCTTCGCCCTCATCCAGCATTTTAACATAGCCCCCTAAGGGGATGGCTGCAATGACAAATTCAGTTCGATCTTCACCAAAACGGCGTTGGAATAAAGGTTTACCAAAGCCAATAGAAAAACAGAGTATTTTTACGCCTGATTTTTTTGCTACCCAATAGTGACCAAATTCATGGACAGTCACTAAAATACCAATGGTAACAATAAAGGCCAGTAAGGCTTGTAATAGAAACATCAGTTTTATAGCTCACCAAGTAAAGTATGCGCGTAGCCTCGTGCTTGCGCATCATCGTCTAAAATAGTATCGATATGGTGTGCCGTGCGTCCTTGTAGGGCAGACAGGGTACGATCAATGACTGTTGCAATATCAGTAAAACGAATTTGTTTATTTAAAAACGCTTCCACCGCAATTTCATTCGCTGCATTAAGGATAGTGGTGCTTGTTCCACCTGCTTTCATTGCCTGATAGGCTAAATCTAAACAAGGGAAACGCTTAAAATCCGCTTTTTCAAAATCTAAACGGGCAACCTCAACCATATTTAAACGGCTGACTCCCGAGTTAATACGTTGTGGATAGGCTAAAGCATGTGCAATAGGGGTACGCATATCGGGATTCCCAAGTTGGGCTAAAACAGAGCCATCAACATAAGATACCATGGAGTGGATTACACTTTGTGGATGTAAAACCACTTCAATACGTTCTACATTAGTATGAAACAACCAACACGCTTCAATGACTTCTAAGCCTTTATTCATCATGGTGGCAGAATCAACTGAAATTTTACGCCCCATGACCCAGTTAGGGTGAGCACAAGCTTGTTCTGGGGTTACAGTAGCTAAGGCACTTAAGGGCTTAGTCCGAAATGGTCCCCCTGAGGCGGTGAGCATAATTTGATCAATACCCAAGCCATCCCAATTTTCTTGCTGTGTATGCGCAGGGGGCATACATTGAAAAATAGCATTATGTTCACTATCAATAGGCAGTAGTGTGGCATTATTATCACGGACAGTTTGCATAAATAAATCACCAGACATGACTAAGGCTTCTTTATTCGCTAATAAGATTTTTTTTCCTGCTTTAGCTGCTGCTAAGGTGGGTAATAAACCTGCTCCCCCTACAATGGCTGCCATCACAGCTTCTACTTCAGGTAAGGCAGCAACAGTGGTTAAACCTTCTACACCTGATAATACGGTTGTGCTTAAACCTGCCTGTTGAATTTTGTGTTGTAGTTGTTCTGCTGCTTGTTCATTTGCCATGACAGCATAACATGGTTGCCATGTTTGGCATTGTTCAAATAAACGTGCCACATTATTATGAGCAGTCAGGGCAACAACTTCATAAGTATCACGATGACGACTGATAACATCTAAGGTATTAAGCCCAATAGTGCCTGTCGCGCCAAGAATAGTAATACCTATCACAGTGATACTCCTAAATAAATCAGTCCCACTACAAATAAGGGGGCGGCAGAAGTTAAGCTATCAATTCGATCTAATACACCACCATGCCCTGGTAGAATTTGGCTGCTATCTTTAATACCTGTTTTACGTTTAAATAAACTTTCCAATAAATCGCCGAGAATGGAAATAAAGACGGTGAATATACATAAAAGTAAAAATGGGATAATACTGCTGAGTTCAGGCAGTTTAAAATATGCATAAGCGATAACAAAGAGAATGCTGATAACTAACGCGCCTGCAACCCCTTCCCATGTTTTCCCAGGGCTGACACGCACTGCTAATTTGCGTTGTCCAAAACGTCGCCCTGCAAAGTAGGCACCACTGTCTGCAATCCAAATAAGTAATAAAAGGAAAAATACGGCATGACCACCTTGTTCTGCTTTTAACCAAAACAATCCCATCCATGCGGGGACAAGTAATAGTACCCCAATAATCATTCTCACTAGGCGGGAGTTGGGAAGATAATCCTGTTGTTTTTGGTAGGCAATAACAAAAAATAAGGCAATCAACCACCAGAGGCAAGCAATACTCAGTAAATAGAGTGCACTAATAGGGGTGGATTGAATAAGAAAATAACTGCCTGCTAGACATAGTGCAATAAAGCAAGCATAGCTGTAGCGGTGAATGGTAGGTAATAAGCACATTGCCCCCCATTCCCATGCGGCAATGCTTACAAATCCCCCCATGACAATTGCCCAGACATCAGTAGAAGCAAAAAAAATTGCCCACATTACAAATGGAATAAGCAATGCGGCTGTAATAATGCGTTGTTTAAGCATTCCCTTCTACCTGATCACCTGTACGCCCAAAACGACGCTGACGTGTTGAAAAAGAGGTTAGTGCAGTATCAAAAGCCGCTTTATCAAAATCAGGCCATAAGATATCTGTAAAATAAAATTCAGTGTAGGCAAGCTGCCAAAGTAAAAAATTACTAATACGCTCTTCCCCCCCTGTACGAATAAATAAGTCAGGTTCAGGTAAGTGTGCTAGACACATATGTTCAGCAACGGTATCAGGGGTAATATTTTCTGGGGAAAGTGTTTGTTCAGATACTTTTGTCGCAATCTTACGTACGGCTTCGGTAATATCCCAGTGTCCACCGTAATTGGCGGCAATAGTTAAACAAAGCCCCGTATTGTCAGCGGTGAGCTGTTCTGCTTCAGCAATTAATTGCTGTAATTTTTCAGAAAAAGCGGTACGTTCACCAATCACCTGTAAGCGTACATTATTTTTATGTAGCTTTTTGACTTCGCGCTGTAATGCAGTCATAAAAAGCTGCATTAATAAAGACACTTCTTCTTCAGGGCGTCGCCAATTTTCACTACTGAATGCAAATAAAGTTAAGGCATCGATCTGACGTGCTGCACAGCATTTTATCATTTCGCGGACAGCTTCCAATCCTGCTTTATGTCCCGCAAAACGTGGTAATAGACGTTTTTTTGCCCAACGTCCATTTCCGTCCATAATCATGGCTACATGGCGCGGTAAATTAACAGTATCGTGTGTCATCGTTATTAATTATCAGTGAATCAAATGTACAACAGTTTATCAGCTTTGTAATAATGAAGTAAGCATTCACTGATAATTTTGCCTGATTATTTATCGTGCAACCGTCACAAAAAGTTAAACTTCCATTAACTCTTCTTCTTTGCTTGCTAATACTTTTTCAATATTGGCAATATATTTATCTGTGAGCTTTTGTATTTGCTCTGTAGCACGACGTTCATCATCTTCAGAGATTTCTTTATCTTTTACCAAGTTTTTTAAATCTTGGTTGGCATTACGGCGGATATTACGCACAGCAACCCGTGCATTCTCTGCTTCACCCCGTACTACACGTACTAAATCACGACGACGCTCTTCTGTCATGGGAGGTAAAGGGATACGAATAATTGTCCCTGCACTGGATGGATTTAAGCCTAAATCAGAATCCATAATGGCTTTTTCAATGGTAGACACCATTGGTTTTTCAAAAGGGGTAATACCTAAAGTACGGGAATCGATAACTGAGACATTAGCCACTTGGTTTAATGCCGTATCAACACCGTAATAAGGGACAGTAATATGGTCTAGTAAACTTGTGTGTGCACGTCCTGTACGAATTTTAATGAAATTAGCTTCTAAGGAGTTAACACTTTTTTGCATGTGCTCATCAGCATCATCATGCACCATGTCAATCATTTCACTCATTATTATTCCTCACCACAAATTAATGTGCCTTCATCTTGTCCTGTGATTGCACGCATCAATGCACCGGGTTGCCCCATATCAAGTACACGAAGCGGCATTTTGTTATCACGACATAATACCACAGCTGTTGTATCCATTACGCCTAATTGCTGTGCAAGGACATCATTATAACTTAAACGGCTAAAACGTTTTGCATCAGGATTTCTGACAGGATCAGAATCATAGACACCATTTACTTTTGTTGCCTTGATCATGATATCAGCACCAATCTCAATGGCACGTAAACTTGCTGCAGAGTCTGTAGTGAAAAAAGGATTTCCTGTACCTGCGGCAAAAATGACCGCACGCCCTTTATCTAAATGGCTAATAGCACGACGGCGGGTATAATCTTCACAGACTGCATCAATACGAATCGCAGACATTACACGGGCATGTGTATTGGCTTTTTGTAATGCATCCTGCATTGCCAAAGCATTCATCACTGTGGCGAGCATGCCCATATAATCTGCTGAAACACGATCAATGCCGTTGGCAGTTAATCCTGTACCACGAAAGATATTTCCCCCACCAATCACTAAACCCAGTTGCACACCCAGTGCCATGATTTCATGGACTTCTTGTGCAACGCGGGCAATCACTTGTGGATTAATACCGAATTGAGAATCGCCCATCAGGGCTTCGCCACTAAGTTTTAATAAAACGCGGCGATAAGCGGGGGTCATATCTTCTGTCATGGTTTAAGCACCTTGTACTTGTTGCATCACTTCATCAGCAAAGTTTTCTTCTTTCTTCTCGATACCTTCACCCACTTCAAAGCGTACAAAAGCTTCTACTTTTGCGTTGTTAGCTTTAACTAACTGCTCAACACTTTGGTCAGGATCTTTAACAAAAGGTTGACCTAATAAAGTGATTTCTTTTAAGTATTTTTTAATACGTCCAACAATCATCTTTTCAATGATATTGTCAGGTTTACCACTTTCTTTGGCTTGTGCAATCAGAATTTCTTTTTCTTTTGCTAACACATCAGCAGGGACTTCTGATTCTTCAACACACATAGGACGACTTGCTGCAACATGCATGGCAACATCACGCGCTAAGGTTTCATCACCACCTGTTAGGTTGGTTAATACACCAATACGCTCACCGTGACGGTATACACCTAAGTTATCGCCTTCTACTAAGACAACACGACGTACATTGATGTTTTCACCAATTTTAGCAATTAAGTTTTTGCGTGTTTCTTCAACAGAAGCACCGTTTAAATCAGCGGCTAATAATGCCTCTAAATCATTAATACGGTTCTCTAATGCAACAGTGGCAACACTGTTACAAAAGTTGATGAAATCATCCCCTTTAGCAACGAAGTCAGTTTCACTGTTAATTTCAACCATGGCAGCAATATTTGCAGCTTGTTGAACAACAACTAACCCTTCTGCAGCAATACGTCCTGATTTTTTATCAGCTTTTGCTTGCCCAGCTTTACGCATAGCTTCAATCGCTGCATCAATGTCACCATTGCTTGCAGTTAATGCTTTTTTACATTCCATCATGCCCGCACCAGTGCGTTCACGCAGCTCTTTGACTAATGCTGCTGTAATTTGCATTATCTTGTAACCTCAATTAACTGTTCTAAAAGTAGTGACCTGAATTAAGATTCAGGTATAAAAACCATACCTATGTTCATCGGAACATAGGCATAGCTTTTTAAAGTGCAAAATTTAGTTTATTTTGCTTCTTCAGAGTTGTCTGCTGCAGCACTAGGTGCTGCTTCAGGTGTTGCTTCTGCTTCAGGTGCTGTTTCTTCTGCAACAGCTTCAACAAAATCACTTTCAGCAGGTGTGTTTAAGCTTGCTTGACGGCTTTCATTAATTGCGTCAGCAACCCCTTTCACATATAAACTGATTGAGCGAATTGCATCATCATTACCTGGGATGATGTAATCAACATTTTTAGGAGAGTTGTTTGTATCAACAACACCGATGACAGGAATACCTAATTTTTTAGCTTCACTTACAGCAATTTTCTCGTACCCAACATCAACAATGAATAACGCATCAGGTAAGCCATTCATGTTTTTAATTCCACCTAAGCTGCGCTCTAATTTTTCAACTTCACGGCTTAATGATAAGGCTTCTTTTTTAGTGATACGATCTAATGTGCCATCAGCTAACATCGCTTCTAAATCTTTTAGGCGTTTAACAGATGTTCTGACAGTTTTGTAGTTAGTTAACATTCCACCTAACCAGCGACGGTTAACATACGGCATGTCACAACTTAAAGCAGCTTCTTTGATAGCTTCTTGAGCAGAACGTTTTGTTCCAACAAAAAGGATGTTCCCTTTTTTAGCAGCCACTTTACTGATAAAGTTTACCGCGTCGTGAAACATCGGTAAGGTGTTTTCCAAGTTAATGATGTGGATCTTGCTACGTTCGCCAAAAATGTACGGTGCCATTTGTGGGTTCCAGTAACGAGTTTGGTGACCAAAGTGAACACCAGCTTCCAACATGTTGCGCATGGAAATTTTAGACATTTGCGATAAGCTCCAAATTACTTTAGGGTTGTTCTTCCATATACCCCATACATTGACTCTATATTAGAGCACCCCAATCTATGTGACGATATATGTGTAGAATAGTATAAAACCTTTTTTAATAAAAAGTTTTATTGAATTTGCCTTTTGGGCGCGTGATTTATAACACATAAGACTTTTAACAACAATCTATTAATGAAAAAAAATTATGCCTGTAACAATTAAAACCCCCGCAGAAATTGAAAAAATGCGCATCGCAGGGCGTTTAGCTGCCGAAGTATTAGAAATGATCGCCCCTCATGTACAAGTCGGTATCACAACCGATGAGTTGAATACTTTATGCCATGATTATATTGTCAATGAGCAAAAAGCCATCCCTGCCCCTTTAAATTATCATGGTTTCCCTAAATCTATTTGCACCTCTGTTAACCATCAAGTATGTCATGGTATCCCTAGCGATCGAAAATTAAAGCAAGGGGATATTATTAATGTTGATATCACTGTTATAAAAGATGGTTACCACGGTGATACCAGTAAAATGTTTATTGTTGGTAATCCTGATAAAGTCAATGTCCGTACTAAACG
>Ga0193953_1000012_pt1 | contig 92787 bp, 88 predicted proteins | sample BB_4_MG_FD_140325 | JGI IMG/M metagenome (GOLD analysis project Ga0193953, IMG submission 140325) | Microbial mat bacterial communities from the Broadkill River, Lewes, Delaware, United States - BB_4_MG | ecosystem: Environmental > Aquatic > Freshwater > River > Microbial mats | place: USA...
TGTCAGAATAAATTCTAACCTACCTTGGCTGGTGTTTTTGTAAGACGTAATTTATTGCGCTGAATTGTCAGAATAAATTCTAACCTACCTTGGCTGGTGTTTTTGTAAAACGTAATTTATTGCACTGAATTGTCAGAATAAATTCTAACCTACCTTGAATCGTGTTCTTATAGGGCGTAATTTATTGCGCTGAATTGTCAGAATAAACTCTAACCTACCTAGGTTACTTATTAATAAATTCTGTGTGAGCGGTTATTAATCGGTTTAAAAAAGCCATGGCCGCTGAGCTTAATACGAAACGGTCTTTTGCCATTTTAAACACTAAATCTCTGCTTGATAAGTAGTCTAATGCTTTATCCCAATTGTCTAGCCGTAGCGCTTTTAACGAGCTGATTAATAAATCATCTTGCTTTAATGCTTCAATATCACTTTCTTTAAGGCCAAACATTGGGTCAGCTAGCTGTGCTAAATCTCCCGCTTTAGCATAATAACGACCAATGAAAAGCAATACAGCTTGAATCTTCATGGCATTATCGTCAGCTTCATCTGTGTTGCTGTCACGAATTTCTTGAGTGAAATAAAAATCGCCCTCTTCATCAAACTTTAACTCATAACCCATGTGTTTAAAAAATAAGGTGAAGTGTTTTATTTTATTGAATACTAAAGTAAACAGCTCATCATCAACAAAACAGCCATGTATTTCATCGTAGCGTTGCTTGTTTAGCACTTTACCTTGTGAGAACAAACGGTATATTTTCGCACTTTTTACATACGATATCTCTTCAAAGGTATTTATGACAGTCTGTTCCATTACGTTGCCTCTTGTAGCATAACCACACGATAGACGTAATATTCGTTACCATGTTGTATATAGGATTTTTTATTGGTTTTAATCAGCTGTTTACCCTGCAGTATTGTTTTGCGGTAATGAACCACAGCATTAATTAGATCAACAAACTGATAATGTGGTAATAAGTCTTTTAATCGATAATGTAACGTCGCAATAAGATCTTTAGACTCGCGTAATGATAATTGCTCAATAAGGTTAAATATTTGCCTAGCTCGTTCAAGCCTAGTTTTTGAGGTAAATGAAATTAACGCTTCGCCTTTCTCAGCTAAAACATCACTGCTCACCAATAACTGATCTTCTATTAAGTAGGTTAAATCAGTAAAAATATTATAAAAATATGATTCATTACTTTCAATTTTTAATGTTTTAGGGCGAGGAATCCGTTTAACCTGATTCATAAACGGGATTTCTTTAGCAAAAGAACTATCGACTTTAGTGCGGTTTACCCGACCGTCTAACGTTGCTTCATACTTTTGCTTAAATCGTTCAAAGTGCCATTCCATAGCATTAAATTGTGTAAGACTCTTCTGCGTTTTTCTAATAAAGCCATTGATCTGATTCGCAACATCTTTAAGCGGATTGATGATATTACTAAAACTTAAACTATAACGGAAAATTTGATCAGACAATTCAAACTTACCATGAGCGTCAAACAGGACTTTAATAGAATTAATTGTTGCAAGCAGGTTATCCCCATCAACTAATCGTACATCGGGATTAACGAAACGTTGCGTTGGCAAAATATGACGTTCATATAAACGGGTAACATCATCCAGTAACTTCTGACGATACTCAACAAAATCAATACCTTCTTTACTTACATCAATAGAGAGTTGTTCAAGGTCACTATTTATATTTTGCATTCTCACCAAGTTGCGTTTTAGTAAGTCAAGCAAACTGCCTAATTTTTGCAATAACTCTTCTACTAGTTCGGTGTAGTCAGGATCTAACGCATTAAAACTGCAATCATTCGCGTGTAATTTGGCTTGTATGTGCCAAAAAGAAGCCAATTCTGATTTTAACTTAGCGTCAGTTAACTCTTGATATAACGACGTTTCACATAATCTAAATAATGCCAATACCGATTCTTGAAACATTAAGCGGTTAACATTATCAAACTGGTCTTGATCAGCAACAATATGTGAATTGGCTAAGTTTTCGGTGGCATAAGCAATTTTAAAACGCTGCTGCTCTTTTTTATCTAAGTTTTTAATCTCGTCTAACACGGTTAGCGCAACAGCAGCTTCGCTGATAAAACGCTCGTTTTGACGATCCATTTGCTTGATCACGTTAAACATTATATTGGGCCGTTCAAGCATTAACTTTAACGTTTCAATAGCGCTAAATTGTTTCATCAGTGCCTACCAATAACTCAATTTGGTTATCACTTTGATAATCGTCAAAGTCACTTTCATTAATAAATGCTTGTGATCCGCCCCACACTACTCGGGTGCGTTCTTTGGTATATGGTTTTGCGGTTTTTAATGCATCAACATCGTAATGATGGCCAATCATATGTACCAACTCGGCTCCAGAGCTATGCGTACCCGCAGTGAACAAAAAGAAACCACTTTGCCTAATGTCATCAAGCAACCATTCATATTGATCAACATTAATGTTCGCTGCTTCGTCCATAATAACAGGTAGTTGCACCATGCAGCTATCAGCGCGTAATTTAGCTAACAACATGCGCACCAATTTTAAATTGATTAATGCGGTGGTCGAGGTAGATTGCTGCTTAGTTTGCCAACCATCATGTCCGTCTTTTTTAACGCGGTAACTGACTTCGTTAATGATATCTGACATCACCAGCTTATTGCGCTCTCCGTTTTTAAAGAACGCATCACTAAAGGCTTGTAGCCGAATATAAAACTGCTCAGATAAGGTTTGATCGCTAAATTCATTATAACTTTTATGAATTTCTTTAATTAAGTTACTAAACCGGTTGTCAATATGAATTGACACTTCAATTTCATTCAAATCATTAATTGAAATGCCTTTAAAAGCTCTATTTAATTGATTTTCAAAACGGTTAATGTGTTCAAAGTTTTTATCTAAAATGTCAACGTAATTGCTGACACTTTCATTATGCATTTTGGTTTTGCTACGTAATAATAAACGTTGATCTTCCACTTCTTCATACACTCTTCTTAACTCAATAAAAGTTGCATGAATAACACTCGGCATGGGGCTAGCACTAAAAAGATCATCGTCTGCTTCAACAAACTTGTCTGCAACAAAGGCTTTTAGCGTGTCAATTATTTGGGTTCTGAGTTTCTCGACCGCTTGAAGATTCGTTTGTAATTGATGCAAGTAGTCTAATGTTAACGTTTCAGGTATATTTTTACAGAGGGTTTGTTGCTCAAGTTGTCGTTGAATTTTCGGATAAGCTTGTTTTGTACCATCCGCATTACCCTTAACCGCTAATAATTCAGACTGTGCTTGCTTTAATTGAGCTTGTGTTGCGCGCTCTGTTTCAATCAAACTTGCTAATTCGGTTTGCTGCGCTGACATTTTAGCAATAACAGGGGTTAACTCATCAAGTATTTGTTGATTTTCACCTTGCTGGCTCGTGTATATCTTTATGGCCGTTTTATTTTCATCAAGTGTACTAATCAATTGCTTGGTGCGTAATGCTTCATTCAGTTCTTTTTCTAAGCTGGCTAATTTCTTCTCAATAATTAATGGGTTTTCCGCACCTAAGTTTTCAAGTGATTTTTTTTCTGATAAGTCAGCTAGTATTTCAGATTTAATATTATCTAATTCTTTTGCCAAGTCTCGACTAACAGGGGTATTAGATTTTCTGATTTCTTGACCAAAAAATGCATATGAATAACCTTGATCTATAAACAAGTGTTGAAAATGATTAATCGCATTTTGTTCTTGCTCACTGAGCAACTTGCCAGGGTTAGCGTAAGCAATTTGGTAATTAAGTGAATTTAAAAAAGTAATAGTGTCATTAGAAAGTTGCTGTACTAAGGTAAATTCGGCATTGGCAATATCTTGTTCAAGTTGATGCTGCTGCTTGCTGTAATGCTCTATTTGGCTTTGTAATTTAACAAGACGATTACGCCTTGCATTTACATCTTTTAATGACTGAATTTTTTCATTAGTACTATTGATGTCTTCATCTAATATTTCAACCACTTCAGCAAGTGACATATCACCATACAGGTTTAACTCAATCTCAGCTTTATTTATGTCTTTATTTATTTTGTCAATGGTACTTTTTGCTTTATTACACGCTTTGTTGGCGGCAAATAAATTTTGATTATGTTCTTTGATTTGTGCACTAATCGGGTTTAGTTGCAATTGATAGTTATTAATACGCGTAGCAGTTTCATTAATGCTTTTATTTTGTGTTTGAATGGCATTTTCTAAGTATAAATATAAATCAACAAACTGACTTTCAGCCGCAGATAATTCACTGTAACGAGCGTAGTTTTGAGTTAGTTCATTATATTCATTCGTTCTATTTTCTATGTCTGTTAGCTTTTGTTCTTCTTCTTTTAACTGGTCATGTGCAACCATAAAGCTTTGAATATCAAACTTTAACGCATCAGTGGTTTCTTTCTTTTCTGCCTCAATCAAATTGGCAACTGCTTTAGCTACTGATTTATTCGAGGTTTTCATATCAAATAACATTAATATTAATGCACGCAACGATTCAATATTTTCTTCAGAGGCATCATTAAGTGGAAACAAGCTATAACGCATAGCAACGTCTGACAATATGTCTCTTGCGTACATTAAATCTTTTAACTTTTGAGGATCTTTTACAGTAATGCAGAATTTGTCTTTGCTTTTTATTTTGGCAAAAACCTCTTGGGTCGACAGTTTGTCTACTCGTGTTCCAATGTTATATTGATCATCCGCCTCTACTTGCCAAAATAAAGAGCGAATATCATTGTATGTAAGGGTTGTAAAAATACGTTCAAAAGCAAGGTTGTTACCCCTGCTCAGTATTTGGCAATGCGTATATTTTTTACCACCAATAACTTTTTCAACTTCAATAATTAAGTGTGAATATTTGGTTGGAAAATAATGACCAAACGACTGATCTTTATCATATTCATCACCATTTGAGCTTCTAAAGTTAAACTTGTCTTTCGCCTTATTAAAATTAACTTCAGGTAACAAAAATAATCGAATGCAGTTAAGTAAACTCGATTTACCCACATTGCCCTCACCAAGCAAAATAGTGTGCTTGTCTAACTCTATTTCGGAATAGCAAAAGCCTGCTGAGTCAACTAACACAAGTTTTTTAAGGACAAAATTGAATTGGTGTGTCATGGGGTAATTTCCTATTCAAAAGCTAAAATAGCTTCTTGCTCCATAAATGAAGTTTCTGATAATAGTAATGAATGTAATGTCATTAGGTTTAAGGCTTTTGCCTTGGCTAGTGCGTCAAAATATTGCTTTTCACTTGTAGGCTTTTTAACAAAAAGCGGTTTTATATTATTTGATGTTGGCTCTAAAAAGCTCACTTTATCCCCTAGCATATTCTTCAAGGCTGAAAATATTTTCAAACCACCTAAATCATAATCAAAGAAACATAAAATTGACTGATACTCACTTAAAAAAGCTTCATTTAATTTATGACTTACTTGATTACCTGAACCATAGAGTAAATCGGTATTATTTAATGAAAGCTGCAAGTCAAAAATTTGATTTAATTGCGCAAATAATTGTGTTTTTGAAAAAAATAACTCTGCATTTTCAACAATAAGCACATGCTTTTTGGGCGTAAATAGATAATGTGCCCCTGTTTTGTTAATAATAACTGTTTCAGGGTGAATTGAGCTACACTTTTCATGGTATACCAATAAAAAACTAGTTGAAGTGGTTACTTTATGTGAATTTCCTTGAGTTGTTGCCTCAATTCGACATTTAGGTTGAATAGTTAATTGTGCTAACTGTGCCTTAAGTTCATCACTGTGAATGTTGACTATTGATAAACCGCCTTTTTGGCATTTCACCGTGGCATGATTGCGTACTTCATCTTGAATGCTTTCAGGTAATACTAATAAAAATTTAGCCAAGTTAATCGCCTCACCTTTATTTATTTTTACTAAATATTTAGAAACTCGTTTATCAAACATATCTCAATTCAGCTTTGTGTTAAGCCACTGTTAATACGTAGTGTAGCACAACGAACTCTCCTTAAATCAACAAGCATCAAGCACGACTCAATAGCAGTATAATTAACTCAACATTTATTATTGTTTAGCTTGATACATGTGTTCAAAGTTTGGAATGTTTTTTTCCCAAATAGGAGTGGTTCTACCAATATAATCTCGAACCGCATCAAAAAATAATCGTGTTCTTGCGGGTAAATCTCTATGGGGGTATATTGCGTATATTGCACTATAATCGATTAACTCGATATCAGTTAATAGGGGGATTAAACGCCCATCTTTCACTTCATCAGCAAGAATAAATGCTGGTAGCATCACAAATACCGCACCAGAAAGTGCTTTTAACAATAATATTTCTCCATCATTGGCCCTAAAAACACTTTTTAATGCTTTTTCTGCTAGCTCGCCTTTATCATTAATATACTTAATACTTGTCACTCTTTTCCCGTTACTTGCATAATTTCCCGCTGGCAAAGCAGCAAGCTCATCAATAGTTTGTGGCATTCCATAAGTAGCAATAAACTCAGGTGAAGCTAAAATACATAGACGATTTCGGCTAAGCTTTCGTGCAATTAATGTAGAATCTTTCGGCTCACCAACGCGAAAAGCCAAATCAAATCCTTCTGAAACAATATCTATCAAGCGATCATTTAAATTTAATTCAACTTCAACTTGTTCAAAGCGTTTTTGAAATTCATCTATTACAGGTTGTAAATATTGTTTCGCAAAAATACTCGTCGAAGCAATTTTCAATATACCACGCGGCTCTTGATGGTAGTTTTCAGCTAATCGTACGGTGTCATTCAATAGCGCACGAAGTTCATGCGCTTTTTTGATCATTTCAGCACCCACAGCAGTAAGAGAAAAAGAGCGTGTTGTTCTGTTTAATAATCTAACACCAAGCTCAGATTCCAATCGATTGAGCTGTTTAGAGATAACAGATCGATCAACATTTCTATTTTCCGCAGCATTAGCAAATGAACCTTGTTCAATGACATCTAACAACATTAACAACCGACTTGTTGTATCCATTATTTACTCTATTTAATTTAAATTGTTGCCATTTTTGCACTAATGAATTTAAAAAACCACTGTTTTTTGTCAAAAACTTATTACGTATCATTCGCAACATTATATTTAGGAGTTTATGATGAATAAAAAAATTATTCTGGCCGCCATTGTCTCAATGAGCTTGACAATAACCGCTTGTACACAAGATTCAGCTCAAAATACAACACAACAAAGACCATTACAGCCCATTGATGTAGCTGAAGTGTTATTTAAACCAGTTCAAAATTGGCACGTATATACCAGCCGTTTAGAATCACCTGAGGAAGTGGCTTTAATGCCCCGTGTTTCGGGTGTCATTGATCACATATCGTTTAAAGAAGGTGATGAAGTAAAGCAAGGTGATTTATTGTTTCAACTTGACAACCGCCCTTTTGCTGCAATTGTTGCCAGTTTAGAAGCGCAAGTGCTCAGTGCTAAAGCACTATTAAGTCAAGCACAAAGTGAAGCAAAACGTGCTGTACGCCTAACTGAACGAAAAGCTATTTCAACAGAACAGGCCGAGTCTCGCACATCTACCTTACTGCAACGAAAAGCACAACTTGCAGCATTGCAAGCCCAACTAATGGTTGCTCAACTTGACTTAGAGTTTACTTCAATACGCTCACCTATCAACGGTGTTATTTCACGAGCAAATATCACCCGTGGAAATAACGTTTTAGCTGGACAAAGTATTTTAACCTCTATCGTATCTAATCATGAAATGTATGCCTATTTTGATATTGACGAACGTACTTGGAATAGTTCATTTGCTAACGTTACCGCGGCTAGCAAACAACAAGTAATAATGCAAAATGTTGGACAAAAAGATTTTCCATATCATGGTTACATTAACTTTATTGACAACCAAATTAATGCTTCAACAGGTACACTAAGGGTGCGTGCTGTTTTTGAAGATAACAATCAGATAAAAAATCAACTCCGTGCAGGTTCTTTTGCCCGTATTAAATTGGCCGCTTCAGCTATTTCAAATAAAATTCTTATACCTGAACGCTCCATTGGCACCGATTTAAAAAACCGCTTTGTGCTTACCGTTGGGGAAAACAACATCCTAGAATACAAATTAGTAGAGGTAGGTGAACGCTATGGAAAACTACGTGCCATTACTGCGGGTTTAACTCAAGGCGATATAATAGCTGTTAACGGCCCAGCACGTGTTGGCCCTGGCATGCCAATAAACCCAACAACAGTCACTATTGATACTACCAATATCGCATTTACCTTACTTGAACCTAAGATAACACCTGAATCTGTAACTGATGATACTAACCTGATTGCTAAACACTAAGAACTAATCATGAACTTTTCAAATTTTTTTATACAACGCCCTATTTTTGCGGCGGTATTGTCACTCATTATTTTGATTGGTGGTGGAATTTCGTTATTTCAACTACCCGTTAGTGAATATCCAGAAGTTGTACCACCAACCGTAGTAGTAACCGCTAACTACCCTGGTGCCAACCCTACTGTAATTGCACAAACAGTAGCAACGCCACTTGAGCAAGAAATTAATGGTACCGAAAACATGTTATATATGTTTTCTCAAGGAACAAGTGACGGTCGTATGACATTGACAGTAACCTTTGCTTTAGGTACCGATTTAGATCGCGCACAAGTGCAAGTACAAAATCGTGTAAACAGTGCTTTGCCACGCTTACCAGAAGAAGTACAACGTCTTGGGGTTGTAGCAGAAAAATCATCTCCCGATTTAACTATGGTGGTTCATTTATATTCACCTAAAAAAACTCATGATACTGTTTATTTGTCTAATTATGCTGATTTAAACATTAAAGATGAGATAGCACGTTTACCTGGTGTAGGTGATATACGCTTATTTGGTGGTGGTAAATACTCAATGCGTGTTTGGTTAAATCCAGATGCATTAGCCGCTAGAAAACTAACAGCAGGCGATGTTATAACCGCGCTTCGTTCGCAAAACCAACAAGTTGCTGCAGGTAGCTTAGGCGCTCAACCGATATCTAACGATAATCAATTTCAAATATTGTTAAACGTTAAAGGTCGTTTAAGCAGTATTGAGGAATTTGAACAGGTTATTATTAAAGTGGGTGAGCAAGGTCAATTAACCCGTTTATCAGATGTGGCGCGTGTTGATTTAGGCCAAGACACCTACTCTTTACGTGCTGAGCTTGATAATCAACCTGCCCTTGCTATGCCTGTTTTTCAACGTCCGGGCTCTAATGCCATTGAATTATCAAACCAAGTACGTGAAACCATGGCGCGTTTGTCTAAAGATTTTCCTAGTGGTGTTGAATACGATATTGTATACGATCCAACCGTATTTGTTCGTGGTTCAATTGATGCCGTAATCACAACGTTATTAGAAGCAATTGCCCTCGTGGTTATTGTAGTAATTGTATTTTTACAAACATGGCGCGCGTCTATTATCCCTTTAATTGCAGTACCTATTTCACTTATCGGTACCTTTGCAGTAATGCAATGGTTAGGTGTATCAATTAATACCTTATCACTATTTGGTTTAGTACTCGCCATTGGTATTGTGGTGGATGACGCCATTGTTGTTGTGGAAAATGTAGAACGTAATATTGAAAGAGGTTTATCACCACTTGAAGCAACCCGTGTTGCCATGAGTGAAGTAACCGGGCCAATTATTGCTATTGCTTTGGTGTTATGTGCGGTATTTATTCCTACCGCATTTATTTCAGGTTTATCTGGTCAGTTTTATAAACAGTTTGCGCTTACCATCACAATTTCAACCGTTATTTCAGCGTTTAACTCACTTACTTTATCACCTGCTTTATCCGCGATATTATTGAAGCCTCATAACGCAAAACCCGATGCTTTTACCCGTTTGCTAAATACTTTATTCGGCCGCTGGTTATTTGAACCATTCAACCGTGTATTTAATCGTGGTGCTAAAGGGTATGAAAAATTAGTACAAAAATTAATACGCATGACCGTTGTAGTTATGGTGGCTTACCTTGCTTTGCTTGGCGGTACCTTTAAGTTATTTAATGCCGTACCCGGTGGTTTTATTCCACAGCAAGATAAACAATATCTTGTTGGTATTGCCCAACTGCCAGACGCAGCAAGCCTTGATCGTACCCAAGAAGTACTGTCACAAATGCAACAAATTGCCTTAGAAGTACCGGGTGTTGCCCACACAGTTGCTTTCCCTGGCTTATCAGTTAACGGTTTCACTAACAGCCCCAATAGCGGCATAGTTTTTACACCACTTGAAAGTTTTGACAAACGTACTGATCCAAGCCAATCAGCAATGGCTATCGCTGCACAATTAAACCAACGCTTTGCAGCGATTGATGAAGCATTTGTTGCGGTATTTCCACCACCACCAATTCAGGGTTTAGGTACCACTGGCGGCTTTAAACTGCAAATTGAAGATAGAGCCAACAAAGGCTTTGAAGCGTTATTTAATAGCCTGCAAGCGGTGATTGCGAATGCGCAAAAAGATCCCGCATTAATGGGACTGTATTCAAGCTTCCGTATTCAAGTACCACAAATGGATATTGATATTGACCGCGAACAAGCACTTATTCAAGGCATTCCGTTAGATGAAGTATTTGACGCCTTGCAAATTTACTTAGGCTCAATGTATGTGAATGATTTCAATATGTTTGGACGTACTTATCAAGTCAATGCACAAGCTGATGCCGATTATCGTTTAGAGCCAGAACAAATTCTTAATCTTAAAGTTCGTAACCGCGCGGGAAATATGGTGCCCTTAGGCTCAGTATTAACCGTAACGCCAGCTATTGGTCCTGATCGCGTTATGCATTACAACGGTTACCCAAGTGCCGAGCTTAACGGTAGCCCGGCGCCTGGTTTCAGTTCAGATCAAGCCCAAGTTGCCATTGAAAAAGTACTCGCCCAAACACTCCCTGCAGGTATTGAGTATGAATGGACAGAAGTAACTTATCAGCAAGTACTTGCTGGCAATACCATGGTATATATCTTCCCGTTAGTTGTTTTATTAGTATTTATGGTGCTTGCAGCCCAATACGAAAGCTTACGCTTACCATTAGCTATAATTTTAATCGTACCAATGACCATATTCTCAGCATTATTAGGTGTGTGGTTTGTTGGATCAGACAATAATATTTTCACGCAAATAGCCCTCATTGTGTTAGTAGCCTTAGCTTCTAAAAATGCAATATTAATGGTGGAATTTGCGAAAGACCGTCATCAAACAGGATTATCACACTTAGAAGCAATACTTGAGTCATGTCGTATGCGTTTACGCCCTATTTTAATGACGTCAATTGCCTTTACCGCAGGCGTTGTACCATTAGTGTTAGCAACAGGTGCGGGGGCAGAAATGCGACATGCCATGGGTAATGCTGTATTTGCAGGTATGATTGGTGTCACAGTGTTTGGCTTATTATTTACACCTGTCTTTTATATGTTGATTACTTCTAACAAAAGAAACTCTGACAAGAAAAACGCTTTGGAGATAAAATAAAATGGGTACCTCATTTAAAGCACCTAAAGAAATTAAGCTTTCTCAAAAAATGAAGTTATTGATTAGTGGTGCGTTGTTAAGCACTGTTTTATCGGGCTGTGCAGCCAGCATTAATGAAAATCAATATCAACAAAAACTACAGAGTTTTATTAATGAAACTGAAATTGCATCAACATTAATAGGTCAGAACGAAGTAAACTGGTGGCAACAATTTAACTCAAATCAGCTTAATCAACTCGTGAATGACGCACTGGCAATGAACTACGATTTGAAAACAAGCCAGCTGCAATTAGAAAGCGCCATTGCACGTCTTGGCGGAGAAAAAGCACAATACTTCCCCCAAGGAGGTTTTGAAGTAGCGTCAAATAACACTAACCTTGATAAAACGATCACACGTCAATCAAGTGCAAACCTTGCTATGAATTGGCAGCTTGACTTGTTTGGCCGTATCTCAGCATTAGTTGATGCGGCTGACGCATCTACAATGAGTCAAGCCGAGCAATTACGACGATTAAAAATTGAAGTGGTGTCTTCTGTGGTCTCTGGTTTTGTTAGTTACCAAGGCAACATGCAGAAACAAGCGATTATTAGCCAGCAAATTGAAGCTTTACAGCAAAGTATTGGGGTATTAACCGCACGTGTTGAAGAAGGTGGTGCTAGTGAACTCGATCTTAACCGTACCCGTGCACAACTGAGCCAACAGCAATCGATATTGCCTGAAATTGAATATCAACTGTATAGTGACATTTCGACCCTCGCTTTATTAACAGGCCGTTTAGCTAATGATATTAAGGTAGAAAATGAGCAAAATCTCATTAATATTCCGTTAAATGTTACTTTAAGCGAACCGAGCAAAGCATTATTGCCTGATATCAGCTTAAGTGGTTTTGCTGGCATATTAAGTTTGGATAATAATTTATCGAATACGCAGCAACAATGGCAAGTTACGCCACAAATTGAATGGTCATTACTTAGTTACCCAGCATTGTTGGCACAACGCGATGCTCAACAATTGTTAAGTGATGCAGCGTATAATGACTATAAGCAAGTGATATTAAGTGCAATCAGCGAAAGCGAGCTTTCTTTACAGCTACTTATTAAAGAAAGCGCACAACAAGGTTATGCTAAAGAGCGTTACTTTCACGCCAACAATGCCTTTTTACAAGCAGAAGCCATGTACGAGGAAGGACAAATCCCTTACTTAGAATTGTTAGATGCCAGACAAGACGTACTAACCGCGCAAGAAAATGCCGTTGACTCGTCCATTTCATCTTTACTCGCTAAAGTTGAAGCCTATCACGCCTTTAATGGTCGCTGGAGTTACGCGTTAACAAGCTTGTAATTACTGAGAAAATTGGTATTAACTTATTCTTAAGCTAACTCTTGACTCTAATCTTGTACCTAATTCTATACTCTAAAAAGGTGTCGCAAAACGACACCTTTTTTATTTTTAGATAAGCCATAACGATATTAAAACCAATGTTAATAATATCAATCTTATTCGAGCCTTATTTTTACTTAGATCATAAAAAAATAATGGATAGTATAACGCGGCTAAAGGAAGAGCAATCCACACTAACATAGGCAATATAGAGCTACCTATTTCAGAGTTAGGTTGCTGAGCCATATAATCAACAGAGAAATATAAAGCGATAACTTGGATAATAGAAATGACAAAATAAGTAAGTTTTTGAATTTTTTTGCCTTTTACTATTTCAGTTAAATAAGCAGGAATAGCCGGTATAATACACCACAAGCTTAACAGCAACGCCAACCAGATAGGATCGTCAGCCCTTAAACGTTCAAATGGTATATCAAAAAATAAGCCTCTTATTGTCCATAACAAAAGTATTAATATAAAAATAAAAGCGGTTGCTGATAGCCCTTTTATAAAAAGATCAATGGTTATCGATAGGCTGGATTTTGTATTTTGCATGGAAAGCATATCCTAGTAAAATAACTGGAATCAATTCTTATATCATTCGCTGCATCAGCGCCAATAAAGTCAGATGAACCTTGTTTCAATTCAGCCGGTACAACCTCCATTATTGTACTCGCCCAACTATTACTATTTTTACCAAAATATGGTGGTGGATATGAAATATTAGTACTACTTTCATTTACAATAAAAAAATCAATTGCATCAAGTATACTTCTGGCTAACTCAACTTCTGTAAAACCTTTTTTTGGTGTAACCCTTTTTGCTTGCGCTGGTTGATAATTTTCCCATGCTGCATGTCCAGTAGGTTTTGATGATGAGAAGTACTCTCGTGCGGCAGCTAAATCAGACCTTTCGAAGGATTGAAAGATCAGCCGATTAAACTTTGCTACATTTTGTTGATTTTTTGGAGATATATTATGTGCACCTAAGACAAGGCCATATCCGCGACCTAAATCTTGACTAGTTATTATTTGATTTGATCTATGTAATTTAAAACTAGAAGGGGAGTTGCCAGTAATGATAGCAAAGAATTGATGCCTGCCTATAGGCGAACCGTTTAAATCTCTAGCGAGCCAGTATGTTTCCATATAAAACCAATTCCTTATGGTAAATAAAAAAAATAATACCTTAGTTACATTTTATTTACAACAACTCAACCAAGGTATAATTTTAGAATAGCCTATGATTATACATTTAAGGCAATCAAAAATGCCTAATATATATATTAACCGCGCAAGAAAATGCCGTTGACTCGTCCATTTCATCATTACTCGCTAAAGTTGAAGCCTATCACGCCTTTAATGGTCGCTGGAGTTACGCGTTAACAATCTTTTAGTGGTTGCATAGGCACTATGACTTTTATCGGCAATGTAATTACATTGCCATCAAAGGATCTGTGATATTTAAGACAAACATAGCAATCAATCCTAAAACACCAACGGCAAATACATAATAAATTGTTGGTAAAATAGTTCGACGCAAAGTTCTTCCTTCTTGGCCTAATAAGCCAACCGTGGCTGAGGCTGCAACCACATTATGAATAGCAATCATATTACCTGCAGCAGCACCAATTGCTTGAAGTGCAACCATTAGGGCTCCCGACACAGATAAAGCACTAGCTACTTCATATTGAAATTGGCTTAACATCATATTACTAACCGTATTAGAACCAGCAATAAAGGCACCTAACGCACCTACGCTTGGCGCAAATAATGGGTACAGATCACCAAAGGTTTGTGAAACAAAACTTGCCATAGCAACAGGCATGGCCGCAAGTTCTGCACTATTAACCCCTGAGTTAATTAAAATTCTTACCATAGGAATAGTGAAAACTAAAACAAATCCTGCTCCTATTAAGGTGCGACTTGCTTGCTTGGCTGCACTTACAACTTGTTTTACTTTCATATTGTGTAAAAACAGTGTCATGAATACAACTGCTAACAAAATACCACCGGGTAGGTAGAGTGGTTGAACACTGGCACTGATACCAATTTCACCTAAAATATTACTAACACCAAAAGAAATACTTTTTAACAGTTCTTTAAAGTCACTCGAAACACGGCTAAGCACTAAAATAATGGCGACTAATAAATACGGCAACCAAGCTCTAAACAAAGACATATTATGTATAGCGTTTGTGTCAGCTTTTTCAAATGTTAAACTACCTAACCAGTAATTTGGCCATTGCGCTCTAGGTGCAAAATCCCACACTTTTTTAGGCATTAAAAAGCCAGCTTTCGCTGCAGGCACAACAATAATCAAACCAACTAGAGCCCCAATAAGTGATGGAAATTCTGCGCCCAAAAACACGCCTGTTAATGCGTAAGGTATAGTAAAAGCCAGCCCTGCAAAAAGTGCAAATGGTGCAATACTCAGACCTTCTTTCCAACTCTTATTTTGGCCAAAAAAACGTGTCATCATCACAACCATAAATAATGGCATTAACGTACCTACAATGGCATGACCAATAGCTACTTCTGAAGTAATTAACTGTAAAAATTGTTCCCAACTGCTACCTTGAGCAACTAACTGTTGGCTTAAGTTTTCTTTATCTAAACCACTGTTCACACCAATAATAATAGGCGTTCCGACGGCACCAAAAGATACTGGTGTTGATTGAATCATCATACCAATCATCACAGCAGCAAGAGCAGGAAATCCGATAGCTACAAGTAATGGCGCGGCAATCGCTGCTGGCGTACCAAACCCTGACGCTCCTTCAATAAAGCAGCCAAAAAGCCAAGCAATAATGATCGCTTGTACTCTACGGTCTAGGCTTATATCGGTAAAACCTGCCCTAATGCGTGTAATAGCGCCTGAATGCTGCAATGTATTTAATAACATAATAGCGCCAAAGATTATCCATAAAACAGATACCGTAACTAATAGGCCTTGAATTGAACTAGCCATGATGCGATTAAAGCTCATTTCCCATGCAAAAAAGGCAATAGCCGCAGTGACCAAATAAACAACAGGCATCGCTCGGCGCGCAGGCCAATGTAAGCCGACAAGGAGTAATGCCGATAAGGCTATTGGGGTGAAAGCAAGTAATGCTTGCATTGTAATTGACATAATAATTAACTCTTTTAACCATCAAGCTTGTTCTTGTTAAAGTGTAGTAAATTATCAGCGAAGAAAATATCAGGGAATACACGTAGTTGATCTACGTGTTTACACTTAGATTTGGTTCGAGAGGAAAAAACACATGGTAAGGAATTAAAGTTATCGATAGGAAATACTTAGGGTCAGGTATACTTAAAATAAAAAAGTATCTGACCCTCTTTATTCCGTATCAAATTTTGTGCTTTTATATTGGCACCATTCTGAGAAATACAAAAACAGCAAGGCTAGTACCTAAAGTTAAATAGACACTATGACTTTTATAGGCGGTAATAATTGCCACTGTTGCTGCGAGCAAATAAGGATTAGTGATACTGATATTTAAACTATTCTCTTGTATAAAAACAATAGGAACCCAAATGGCGGTTAAAACAGCAGGCGCACTAAAACTTAAAAAATGCGTGGTTTTAGCCCCCATACGTATAGGTAATTTTGGGTGTAAAAACAAATACCGACTGGCAAATGTGATACAGGCTAGTAACACTATGGTTAGCAAAATCATACGCTTTCCTTTTTGTTGTTTATTCTCTTTGTGGCAGATTGTCTATTCGCTGTAAAGTAGCCACAATACATGGCGATAAGTGAAGCAATAACTAAACCTAACTCCCAGTTAAATAGTTTAAATAACACAGATAACAGGCCAGCAACAATTACTGTCACTAACATCGCTAAATTTGTGATTGATGGAATGACTAGTGCGATAAATGTTACGGCAATGGCGAAATCTAGCCCTATACTCGTTAAATCTGGTAAATAGCTACCTGCAACAATACCAATAATATTCCATAACAACCAACACAAATAAAAGCTTCCCCCAGCACTCATTGCATAAATGAGTTGCAGCTTGCCTTGGTAGGCTTTTTTATCTCCAGACAAGGCGAATAGTTCATCGGTGAGTAAAAAACCTAAACTACCGCGCCATTTAAAAGGGAGGTTTTTCAACTTATCTCTAAGGGCTAAACCATACAAAAAATGTCGCGAACTAATGATCAAGGCTGTAAATAAAATGGTAGCTAACGGCGTATTGTCATTGATTAATTCAATCACTACTAGCTGTACGGCGCCAGCAAAAACTAATATAGGCATTAACAAAGCTTCTAAAACGGTAAATCCACGTTGAATGGATAAAGAGCCACATAATATGCCCCATGGCAGCACCGCTAGGTTTAATGGCAGCATAGCCAATACACCTTTTTGGATCATTGTTAACACCGCTTGTTTTCTATTAAAATACATAGTGAGCCTGTTGTTGGTTTTTCTAACAGTTTGACATTGAAATATACACGATACTTGTATGATATTGACTAAAATACCTGATTGGCATATTTACTTGGGGTTATGCCATTGGCTTTTTTGAAGTGTCGATGAAAGTGACTCTGATCATAAAAACCTACTTGAGTGGCAACATGTACAACCTTCTTACCTTGTTTTAATAGCGTTTTGCTGTGTTGTAAGCGATGTTGAATTTGGTAAGCATGCGGTGGTAACCCGTAATTTTTTTGAAATTGACGCACAAGATAAAAAGGCGTGAAACCACTGATGTTAGCCAAGTGTTCTAGCGAGATATTTTCAGCCAAATGTTCATGAATATATTGACGAACCCACGCCAGCTTTTGGTTCGAGTTTTGTTGCTGTTTAATCACCTGATTACTTTTACCGTGTTTAAGCATCAAACGGGTTAAAACACCGTAAAGCATTGTTTCACGTAATAAACTATTGCTAGAAAAAGAAAGTGTATTAAATAAAACCTTTAACTCTCCCGCCATTTGTTTGTCTTCAACAACCGCATTAGGAAAAAATGGCGCAAAGCCTTGCGCTAAACCAATATCGCTAGCTAATTGATGAAATTGCTGCTCTGTAGGGGAAATACCACGATATGACCAACCATTTTGAGTGCCTGATTGACCGGTATGGACTTCATCAGCATTAACAAAAATAATACTGTGCTCAGGCGCAACAAAGTTTTGTCCTGCGCTAAGAAAGCGCTGACAGCCTGATTCAATGATATTGATAGTATAGGTTTCATGACTATGTTTTGAAAAATTATGGTGATGAAAGTTAGCTTCAACCATTTCAATACCACCAAGCTCTTGATGTATTTTATATTTAGCTTGCTCTTTTGTAGCGGACATACCAAAACCCATTGTTTATTTGATACTAATGTAACCTAACTGTGCGAGTATTGTTTGTACAAAATTGACTAAAATATAAAGTACCAATAGTTTAATGCTATTGCTATCAAAATGATTATCGGGTCAGTTTACAATTATAACCAAATCAACGACTACGACCATTTTGATTCAGCAGCGAATTTTTTCGCTTGTGGTTGGTTTATTTGGCGACTAAAGTCGCCTCTACATGGCCGCCAATACAAATTACAAATATACGGTGTCCCATAATGGATAATCACCTACCCTTTCTACTAACCCTGCTCGTAATGGGTTGGCAACGATATATCGTGCAACTTGTATTAAGTTTTCTTCTGTGCGAATGCCGTGATCATGAAAACCGCGTTGCCACGAAAATTGTATTTTGTCATTTTGTTGATTTATTACTCTTGAACTACGACCTTTTAACGTTTGTATAACTTTAGATAAACTATTATTTGACGTTAATTGAAATAACCAATGCAAATGATCTGGCATAATCACCCAAGCGACAGGCAATACTTGCTGTTCAGAAACTAATTTTTTCATTTGTGTTATTAAGCATTGTGCCGTTGTGAATTGATTAAAAAAGGGAGTTTTATTTTGGGTACAAATGGTATTTGAGGGATACCCTACCTTTGTATAGTTTATCGCGAGACATTATCAAATCCGTTTGATACAAAATATTTTTTAATTGTAGATCAGTAGATGACTAAATGACAATTGGCGAATAAATTCGCCCCGACAAAAATAATGCAGAGTTCAGTGTAGCGGCGAATTTATTCGCCTGTGGTTGGTTTATGTTTATTTTATTATTGAAAATATACTATTTATTCAAACCAACTTCGCCTTAACCGCTAAATAAACGCCTGAAAATATTAGCAGAATACCAATAATATGAAACTGATGGATCGGTTCGTTAAGAAATACCGACGATAATATAACGCCAAATAACGGCATAAAGTGAATGAATAACCCGGTTTTAACGGCACCTATATCTGCAACGCCCTTATTCCAAAAAATATAGGCTAAAATAGAAGGGAAAATAGCCATATATACTATGGTATAGCTAATTTTACTTTGCCAAATAATCGGCTCTGCAAAATACATTTCTATGCCAGCAAAGGGTAATAAAATGATAGCTCCTATCAACACCGTTACGCAGAAAAAAGTGAAACCGTCTAAGTCAGCTGGTCGCCAACGTAATACAATTGAGTAGGTTGCCCAACACAGCACGGCAACAAGAATATACATATCACCAAGGTTGAAAGCTAGGGCAAGTAGATTATCTAACTTACCTTGAGAGATAAGCAATAACACACCTGTGAGAGAAATTCCTACGCCAATCCATTGCTGTATTGATACACGCTCTTTTAACCATAAGGCAGATAAAATCAGAATAAAGATAGGAATAGCAGATTGTAATATTGTTGCGTTAGACGCATTGGTGCTCGTTAAACCAATGTAAATAAACGTATTAAAGCTTGCTACACTTAAAAACGAAAGCAGTGTTAATATTTTCCAGTGAGTTATTATTACTGCTTTGTTTTTAATAATTCTTGGAATTAAAAAAGGCAGTAATAATAGTAGTGCTAAACCCCAACGCAATTCAGCCATCATAATAGGCGGTAGCACTAGATGCATGGCGCGCCCTAATACAAAATTTCCAGCCCAAAATAAAGTAGTCAATATTAAAAGTATGTACGACATTGTGTTCTCGGTTATTTAAACCTAGCTGAAGAAATAGGTTTTAGAAAATGACATCAAGTTAATTAAATTATATAAATGTAATTAACTTGAAATAACCGCAACACAGTAACCATTTTTGTCAGCACTGACAATTAAAAAAGCTATTTTCTAGCAATAATGTGAACTGTACTAGTCGAACGTTCTAAAAAAGCCCCTTCACAATAGGCAAGATAAAATAACCACAAGCGCTTAAACGTTTCATCATAGCCTAGTGTTGTTAATTCTGACCACGAGGCTAGAAAGTTTTGCCGCCAATCATTCAGTGTTTTGGCATAATCAAGGCCAATATCATCAAGACGCTCTATCACCATATTACTGTGCTTAGTAATATGGTCAGTTAGTACATTAACAGAGGGTAAAAAACCACCAGGAAAAATGTATTTTTGAATAAAGTCGACATTATTTTTGTAGTACTCAAAACGTTGATCCGCAATGGTAATTGATTGAATTAATAGTTTACCCCCTGGTTTTAAACGATCATTACATTGTTTGAAGAAGCTCGGTAAGAATTCATAGCCAACGGCTTCAATCATTTCTATTGACACCACTTTATCAAAACTACCCGTTAGATCGCGGTAGTCTTTTTTGAGTAAGGTAATTTGTTCATTTAACCCACGTTCGTTAATGCAATTTTGTGCGTATTCATGTTGCGCATCTGAAATAGTGGTAGTAGTAACCTTGCAGCCGTAATGTTGTGCTGCATAAATGGCTAAACCACCCCAACCTGTGCCTATTTCTAATAAATGATCTGAACTTTGCAGTGACAAGCGCTCACAAATAGTATGAAGTTTATGTGTTTGGGCTTGTTCTAATGAACTATTTTCATATGGATAAATAGCCGATGAATACATCATTTTGGGGTCTAAAAAACGTGTATATAACTCATTTCCCAAATCATAATGCGCTAAAATGTTGCGTTTAGAACCTGATTGCGTATTGCGGTTTTGCCAATGACTTAATGCATTTTTAATTCTATTTATCCAAGACTTATTCGCTTCTAAAGCATCTGTTTGTTGTTGGGCTTTAGCAAATATACGAATGATATTAGTTAGTTTGGGACTACTCCATTTTCCTGCAATAAAAGCTTCGGCTACACCAATACTGCCCCCTTTGACAAAATCACGATAAAGACTCATATCATGTATATGAATTTTACCCTGTATATTGTTATCACTGGTATTTTTAGGAAAGAATAGATGATCAGAACCTTCAACAATCTCTAACTGCCCATAGGTTATTTTTGCAAATGTTGCATGAACAATTGCACGGCAGCGTTTATCTAACCAATTCATGTTTTTTGCTATGCTTAACGCTTCAATTTGTTCCATAATTCATCCAACCTTTGATTTGTTTTATTTATGCGTTTACGTTTACTTATTACTATTTTGTTTGATAACCAATAAACGGAATGCGCTTAATCAATAGTTTTACTGCTTGCCAATAAATAGTGGTGACTATTTTTAAGCTCATTACAGGTAATTGACACCACACCTTAAATAAACTTGTTTGCGTAAAGGCTTGCTTTTTCATTTGTAAATTAGCGTCAAACACTTTTTCCATTTTTCCAGTTAGCTTGTTTACCTGTTTATTCTCAATATTAATAACTAAACGTTCGCTATCATTACTTGGCGGCTTTACTTGCCAAAAATACGACATATCTATATCCATAAAGGGGGACACTTGAAAATCCTTTTTATTGCTTTTTTCACCCTCGGTGAGCAAATCAACTAAATAATAGTGCCGTTCGTTCCACGGCGTATTGCTCACTTCTGCCAACATTTGCGTACATTTTCCAGCATGGTCATAACAAAAATAGAAATTAGCCGGGCTAAAATAAATACCAAAACTTCTTACTTGTACCAACATCACTATTTTAGCTATTTCTTTATAACCGTTTAGTTCCTGTACTTTATTAGTAATACGGGTGGATAACGAAAAAGGTTCACCTCGTAAATAATCTTTTTCAACAAAACGTAAAGGGTGATACCAAGAAAAGCCAAACAAACCTATACCAGATATAGCATTTTCAACGTCAGCCACATCAAGTGCCAACATAAAAAGTGAGTAATTAAAGCTGTGCTTTTTAGGGCTAAATCGTCGATGATTGATCGTCCCTAAATAAAGATGGCTTTGACTGAATGGCTTACCCATTTGTATCCTTAACAGTTAATACGTCTAATGAACGATATTATGATCGATTCGGTAAAAAGCAATTAAAGCGCGCTGCTACCTCAACACCACTTTGAACACCATCTTCATGAAAGCCGTTATGCCAATAAGCACCTGCAAAATGTGTATGATTAACACCACAAATTAACTGCCTTTGCTGCTGTGCCTTAACAGACTCAGCTGAAAATATAGGATGATGATAAATGAACTCGCGCAATATTTTACTGGGGTCAATCGCCTCTTTTTGGTTTAACGTTACGCAAAATGTGTGAGGACTATTAATGCCTTGTAATATATTCATATTATAGGTGACGCTGGCAGCTTTATCTCGGTCTTGGCTTAATTGATAGTTCCAACTTGCCCACGCGGCTTTTCGTCGTGGTAACAGTTTTTTATCTGTGTGTAAAATGACAGAGTTTTCGCTGTAAGGCATGGCTGATAAAATGGTTTTCTCATCTTCGCTGGCATCATTTAATAACGCTAAGGCTTCATCTGAATGACAGGCTATAACAACTTCATCAAAAACTTCACTGTCGCCATTATTAAAGTGAATTTGTACCTTGTTATCTAGCCGCTTAATGCCGCTAATATCAGCATTCAGTATTATGTTATTTTTAAATGGTTGGCATAATGGCGTTAAATAACTCCGTGATCCTTTGGGTATAACATACCACTGTGGTCTATCGGCAATATTCAATAGCCCATGATGGTGAAAAAATTGCACAAAGAACCTGAACTCAAATGTTTCCATTTGTGCTAAAGAGCTTGACCAAATTGCAGCGCCCATAGGTAAAATATAATGCTCCGCAAAAAAATCGCTGAAATTATTTTCAGTTAAAAAGGCACCAAGCGTATAGCCACTTTGATATTGTTGCCTCTCAAATATCGATTTACATTGTTTATTAAAGCGTAAAATGTCTTTTACTAAACCCCAAAATTGAGGTCTTAAAAGATTACGTCTTTGGGCAAATAAAGTATTTAAATTGTGGCCGTTATATTCCAAGCCTGTTTGACAATTGTGAACAGAAAAGCTCATTTCAGTTGCTTGCTTTCCTATGCCAATATCAGCCATTAACGCTAAAAAATTTGGGTAGGTTTTATCGTTAAACACAATAAACCCCGTGTCTATGGCATATTTTTGACCTGCTTTTTCAATATCAACGGTAGCAGTATGCCCTCCAATACGATCATTTTTTTCAAAAACAGTTACGTTGTGCTTTTGTGATAATAAATAGGCAGATGTTAAGCCTGAAATACCTGAGCCGATAATTGCTATGCGCTTCATGCGTTTTCCCTCTTAGCAATCATTGATTGCCATAATGATGAAGGTAGAAAAGAAAATAATTTCATTAATAAGGTGAGTCGTTTGGGAAAGTGTAAATATTTTTTTCGTTTCTCAACACCTTTGATAATTCTATTCGCAGCTTCATCACTGGTGATAATAAAAGGCATGTCAAAGGTATTTTTATCTGTAAGTGGTGTTTTAACAAAGCCTGGATGAACCAAAGTAACATCAATATTCTCTGTCAATAAATCCATGCGTAAGCTATTGGCCAAATAATCCATGCCCGCTTTTGATGCGCCGTAAGCTTCGCTTCTTGGAAAAGGCAAAATAGTGGCACTTGAACTAACAAATACAAGCTGACTTCCCCCTGTCATTTTTGGCAAAATATATTGCAATAACCAACCTAACGAGGTGAGATTCGTTGTAATAATGTTACTGAAAGTCTGACCATTAAAGTGTTTAACCCCATCAATATATTGACAATCACCTGCATTGAGAATAACAAGGTCTAGGTTTTCAATTTTTTGTAGCGCTTGCTCCATAGCTTTAGGATTATTCAAATCAAACAAACAAGTTTGATGTGCTTTTTCTGCTATCACGGCTAATTTACTTTCATCTCTACCACAGGCAATTACGTTATCACCGCGCCCGCTGTATTGGTTAAATAATGCCAAACCAATACCAGAGGTAGCCCCTGTAATTAGCACATTTTTGGCTGACATCATCGGTTTTATAGACATTAGTGTGCCGCCTTATTTTTAATCCACTTGGTTAATTTTCCAAATAAAGGCAATTGCTCATATAGCATAGCGCCTAAATCTAGATAATCGCGGTGATATATAACTTTACCTTGCTCGCCTTTAATATGTGAAGTCCCTAACACTGTCACTAACTCTCCTTTGTTCAATTTATTGTGTTGATAAGACATGGTCCAATAAATAGCCGCCTCATTTTCTTGTGCAATAACATTGTCGATAACAAACTCACAAAAACTTAAATTTTCATAAAGGTTTTTAAAATAATGAGATAACTCATCAAAGCCCTCTACTTGGTGAATAGGGTCTATGAAAGTGACATTTGGATGATAGATAGTCGACAACAAGTCTAAATTTGTTGTTGACAGTGTTTGATAGACACTAACAAAATTAGTCAGCCATAAAGGTGAATGTGAAGGTAAATGATTGAATACTTTATTTTTCATTTTATTATACCAATGAGATAAAATGGATGGCTATTTGTAAAATGCTAACGCTTTTAACCTAGCCTCTTTATGGTCAACAATAGGTTCCCAATACAATGGCAATTGATGATTCGCGATATATTGATGTGGAAAATGAATATGCTTATCAGGAATACTGTTTAACTCTGGTATATATTTACGTATGAAGTCACCATTTGGATCAAATCTTTCGCTTTGTCTTATGGGATTAAATATTCTGAAATAGGGTTGTGAATCACACCCCGTACTTGCAGCCCATTGCCACCCACCATTATTCGAGGCTAAATCACCATCAATTAAATGCTGCATAAAATATTTTTCCCCCCAGCGCCAATCAATCAGTAAATGTTTGGTTAAAAAACTCGCCACTACCATTCTTAAGCGGTTATGCATCCAACCTGTTTGATTTAACTGTCGCATTGCTGCATCAACTAACGGGTAACCTGTGGTTCCTTCACACCAAGCAATAAAAAAAGCGTCATTGTTATGCCACTGGGTTGCTTGGTATTTTTCTTTAAATGCTTGATGCTTACACAAACGTTGCTCATGAAAGAGTAAATGACGATAAAATTCTCGCCAAATAATTTCGTTTAACCATGAAAATTCGTCGCTGTCGGTAGCAAGCAATATATCGGGATAACGATTTAATAAAGAAAACAACACGTATCTTGGGCTAATCACCCCAGCAGCTAAGTAAGGAGAAATACCCGACGTTCCCTTAACGGAGGGAATGTCTCGTTGCTGTGCGTAAGTAAAGAGTTTATCTTGGAAAAACGTTGGCAACTTATTCCTTTCATACACTTGCGCTAAGGGCCACGCACTTGACAGTGAATTACAGGTTTCAGCTTTATGTTCAATAGCAAACGGAGCACCTCCAGCCAGCTTGCCTAAATAGTCAAACCCAAACTGTTTTACCTGTTTCAACCAAGCCTTTTTAAAGGGTGTAAAAACTTTAAACATATCGCCTGATTGGTTTAACACTTTACCTTTAGGCACAATAACATCGGCTTCAAACAAGGTTAATGGAATACCTTGCGATATACATGCTAAATCCCGTTGGCGCTCATTAAATTCAAGCTCACTATTGGCAACCACACTTTTAATGTTGTGTGCTAAACAATAACGTTTCAAATACGCTTGTTGAGCAGAAAAGTCAGGCACCACAACAAGGTCTAGTTCAATATTGAAGCAAGCAAGTTCATTAACAAGCGCATAGGCATGACGCTTAATAAAATCAATTTTTATGGCCGACCAGTGATGTTCAAGCCACTGTTTTTCTGATATGAAAAACAATGCCTTACTAGGTATTTCTGAACACCTATGATTAATAAAATAATGTAAAGCCGGATTATCATGTGTTCTTAAATCATTACGAAACCAGAGTATCAAAGCATATCCTTTTCTTTATTTGCCATGTTTCTTTATATTTTCAGGTGAGATCATACATCTTCTGTAGGGGGTAATTCATTGCCCCGTTGTCGGACTAAAGTCCAACCTACATGATGATATTTTTATTGCCTGACTTTATTGCCCTAGTAAGCGTATCTCAGTTTCAGTTCATCTGGATAGGGAGATAAATAGGCCTGTTTAGTCAAATACGCTTTGGGGTATTGCAGTAAGTAATGTTTAATCAAGGTTAATGGCGCAATTAACGGAATTAAACCATTACGGTAAGCGTCTATTTGGTTGCATAGCTCTTGCCGCTCATTAGGTTGCAAGTGTTTAGAAAAGTAGCCTTGTATATGCGCTAACGTATTGGCATGTTTTTTTCGTGTGGCTTTAATAGATAAGGCACTCATTAAGCCAGCAATATATTGTTCAGCCATATCCACTAAAGGTAGGTCTGCCCTTGCTAAAAGTTGCCCTAATTGTTTATAAGCGATGAGATCATGACTCATAACCGTATACTTATATTGGCTATGAAACGTTGTTAATTTATGTTTGGTTAACCCTGATGCTTCAAGGTTCTGCCAGTGTTTGTATGCATAAACACGCGCAACAAAATTTTCTCTAATTAACGGATCGTTTAGGCGGCCATTTTCCTCACAAGGTAATAACGGGTTTGCGGCCATTATTTCACGGGCAAAAACTCCAACACCATCAGATTTTAAGGCATTACCTTCTGGGCTATATACTTTTACTCGTTCCATACCGCAACTTGGGCTTTTTGCACAAAAAATATAACCACTTAAGTGCTTAGTCATTTTTGCAATTTTTTTGCCATAAGCTTGTAGTGCATCCGTGACATCGCCTGTGCCGTCAGAACGTGAAACACTTATAATATCTGCTTTTTTTATTTGACGAATAGTTGGTCTGGGTATGGGTAAACCAATAGCAACTTCTGGGCAAAAGGTTTTATAAGTGACGTGTTGTCCAAACTCATGAATACAAAAATTAGATGGCTTGTTACTGCCATCAAACCTTACTTTTTCACCAACCAAACACGCACTAATACCAATAGAAAGATCTTTTTTATCAACAGAATGAATCATAATTATTGCCCTTTGTCGAATCTACTACTTAGTAAATAAAAGCAGCGATGGGATTAAGTAATTTATTGATACCTTGGGTGAAATGTAACGCGTCATTAGCAACGGTATAGCATAAACACCCTTCATCAGAAATAGGATGATGTTGGTGACTTGCATCAAGCATAATAAAATCGCCTTTAACATACTCACCCTGTTCATCATGAAAAGAGCCTTCTAATAACAAGGTCAATTCAAAGCCTTTGTGGGTATGTTCAGGTACACCGCCACCCGGTTGAATTTGAAGCAAACTGGTGTGAATTTCGTTTTCATTTAACTGAATTCGAGCACGGGCCAGTTTACCGATATTGGCAGTTTTCCCCAACGGCATATTGTGTAAAGCATGCGGTAATGTATATGACTTATTATTAAACACCACTGTTTTGTCAGCGATGACCTGTGTGTGTGTGAGTTCATCCGACTGCGTAATTTGCTCTATCATGTCTTCAAAGCACATTGCCTCTTCTTGCTCATCAACGATGAATCTATCAAGAAATGCTTCTTCAAAGCTTGTTTCAGCCACTTGCTCTGTTAACTGGGCAATGGTTTGTTGGCATTTAGGGCACATATCAGCATGAATGGCGATACCTGCAGATAACGAAGCAGGTAAATCACCATTAACAAATGCTTGGATTAATTCAAATTTAGGGTGATGTTTAATCATGTTTATCTCCTAACTGCATTTTGAGTTTAGCCAACGCCAACCGCAAACGAGATTTTATCGTCCCCAGTGGTAAATCTAAATGGGTAGCCAATTGCTCTTGCGACATTTCCATAAAATAAAAGCCTTTCACCACTTGTTGTTGCACTTCAGATAAGGATTCAATAACCGTTAATAATTGTTTATTTTCAAGGTGATCATCAAACACTTCATCTTCATGAGCCATGCTTTCAGCTATTGGCCAAATATCATCACTGAGGTTGTCTTCTTTATTGCCTTTTATTTTACGTAACATATCAAAGGTTACATTACGCATAACGGTATATACCCATGTAGTGGCTGCACCTTTGTTTTCGTTAAAAAGATGGGCTTTACGCCAAACATTACTCATGGTTTCTTGCACCACTTCGTTAGCTTGCGTTTCATTAGGAAATTTATTTCGTACAATATGCTGAATTTTAGGTGCAAAGAACTGAAACAAATGGGTAAATGCTTTTTTATCTCTCGACGTGGCAACCTCATTAAGCCATTGACAAAGCTGAGGATGATCTATTTTATCTGGCATGCTACTAGGTTTAGCATTTGCCACTTTGCTTAGCAAGTTTGTTTGCATGGCTTTTATCACCGAATGCTGCATTGAATCATACAAGCCAATACGCACACGGTTTAAAAAAGATCACTTTTATTGATTTATTTATCAATGATTGACTTAACAAAGCTTTTAGCTTCTTCAAAATTATGAGTTTCTACAAAGCTATTCTTCACAAGTAAGCTAACAGGTAATAACTCTAACCATCTAGCAATAACCCAATTAAGATTATCGGTATGCTTTTCTGGATAAAGCGCATTTAACTGAGGAGTATTTTCAAACACGTCTGCTATCGATTGAGATAATACGTGACTAGGCATATTAACCAATACCTGAGACCAGTGTGATATTTCAGTCACTTGAGCAAAATACACGTTGTCATTGTCTTTATCTAATGACAAAATTTCTACTAACGCTTTACATTTTACATCGATTTCTAAAATGCCATCTTCACCCTGACCAAAGTTAATAATCTCTACCCAACTTCCCCAATTTAATTCAGGAAACGGTTCTTCTGCCGTGTGCATCCAAAGCACAAGTCCTTGCCCTTGAATTGCCCTTTTTATCATTTTTACATAACGCTGTTCAAAAATTCTTAAACGAGTTATCCCTTCAGGAAGCAAGAAAATAGGTAAAGGAAAAAGAGGTAATGTTAAGTTTGAATGTTGCATCGCTAAAGCACTTCTTTCAAATCACAGGTTTTACTCGGATGTGCTTTATCAAAAAATAACGTGATTTCTGCCGCTTTTACGCCAAATTTATTCATGGTCGTTTTATTAAACACACGGTATTCATCAAGTTGATACATCCAGTCGTCCATAGTAAATTGATACGTGTTTTCATCTACTGGTACTAATAACTGATATTGCCATTGAAAGGCGAAGCCTGATTGTTTTCCGTTAGCTATACCAACCACATCTGCTGCGGTGCCAGTATACTCATCATTTTCTAACTTAGTTAATTGCCAAGTTCTATAACTTACTTCACCATCTTTAAAATAAAAAACTTCAGCAAGCTCTCCCTGATTTCCATTCCAGGTACCCGTTAATTCTACACAAAAACGTCTTGTTACTTGGTTCGTGTAATCTTGTACCATTCCCCACGCAATTAACTCACCGGCAAAGTAGCGTTTAATATCAAATTTAGGCGTGCTCTGCTCATAATCATTGAGCTTGGTGCTACAGCTTGTGATTAATATTACGATAAAGCTGAGCGATATTAACTTTGTAATATTGAACATCATTTTACTTCTCCTAGTAGTTCTTTTCTCAATTGGGTTTGGCTGGTATTTGGTGAAAGCCAAATATCTAAAAATAATTTGCTAAAATCGGCCTCTTCAATTACCCCTACTTTCTCGTGATTAAAGTAGAAAACTGATTGTTGATTTTGCACAAACAACGTCAACTTATCACCCGATGAAATGTCAGGCCAAATTGTTTTTAATGCCGGGAGATACTTGCTGTAAACTAATTCAGGAACATTTAAATGCTCCCATTGCTGTGCCGTTCTTTCGAGTAAATCCTCTGCGGTAATATCTTTTAAGTACTCTATTTCAAAAAGTAGGGATTCTGATGAATTATCGTGCAAATAACGCCCCGTTTGGGTGTAAAGCGTACTGTTATAAATATCCCAAAATAGTACTGAAAACTTTGCTTTGCCTACCGTTTTAAAATTGAGCTGGCTCAAGTCATTAGGTAAGGTGTCTATTACTATATTATCCTCCATAACAACATTCGCTGCATAGGTGACAACCGTGGTAAAATTGATAAAAAAAATAATAGAAAAAAGATACTTAATCATAAGTAACATCCTGAGAATAAACTCTTTCTTGTAAATAAAAAAACAGTACGATTAATATTGCCCAGATAGGCGCAAGAATTAGATAAGTTATCAGTTGGCTATATCCCAACTCAATAGGTGACAATGATGCGCCAGCCAGATAACTTAATGGCGGAAATATATAACCAGTAAAAAATTGTAAAACCTTAGACCCAGCTAAAAACTTCAAACTATGTGCAATAGTTGCTGCAAATGCAGCCCATAGCATAATTAGCCAAAAGGGAAGCAATAGATAGTCGTTAAACAACAATACGTCGAAAAAAAACAAGGTTGAATCAACTAAAGTACCAATAACTGTTACTATCAAAATGAGTTTGAATTCGACTCTTGGCTGCTTACAAAAAAAGAAGTGTAAACCAAGTAATAGCAAAACCACTGGAATAAAACGTTCTCCCAAGAGCACTAAACCAAACCAAGAAATGTTAAAACCAATAATATTAAACAGCATAATTTAGCAACACAGTGATAAAAACAGATAACTTTCCTCTCAATACGTTTGTAAATTCAATATGGATTTGTCATTGATGGTATTTTTTATTTATATATATAAAAATAATGCAAAGGGTAATGATTGTTTTGCTTTGTTGGTTGTGTACTGGTTGATTATTTTGGTACTGACTAATGATAGTAGTAATTCTGCTAAACATTCATGTTCTGGTAAGGCTTTTCATCAATAACTGACGGAAGTTTATTTTCATATTTAGGGTATATTTGATTTCTACCTGAGTTTTTAGCTTGGTATAAATATTTATCTGCACTACTGATTATTTCATCAATCGTACGATTCCCATTAGATTGCTCTATTCCCATACTAACAGTTACGCTTATATTTTCTCCTTCATAATTAACAAGACTAGATCGCACATTTCGTAGTACTTTTTCAGCAAGATGATAAGCATTCTCGGCAACGGTACCAGGCAAAATAAACAAAAACTCTTCCCCACCCCAACGCGCAACGCAATCTTGTTCTCTTATACTACTCGTAAATATTTTAGCAAGTTCAATTAAAACAGCATCACCCGCATTATGACCATATAAATCATTGACTTTTTTAAAATAATCTACATCACATAAAATAATAGATAACTTTTCCTTACTACGTGCTGCTCGTGATTGCTCACGTTTTAAAAGTGTAAGGGCATCGCGCCGATTAGACAATTGCGTCAAGGTATCGACATGAGCAAGCTCTTGATATTTATTGCTTAATTCAAGTGTGTAATGGTATGCTTTATTTCTAGAGTACTCATACAAAGCAGACAAGAAAGTGATCGTTAAAAAGGAGTAAATCAAACGTAATTTGAATTCTATGCTGTAAACCGCATGAACAACAAAATCGGTTGGTATAAACATGATAGCCGCACAAAAAATAATAAAAACTACAATTTCTATAAGGCCGCGCTTTAACCCATGAAAAAATAAAGAGACTGGCGGCACAACATATATCCATAAAGGTCCAGTATTTTCAACACCACCTGTGAACACTAAATAAAACATTAAAATACATAGTGAGTACAAGCTAATTGCTGAACTTAAGGTAATATTGTTATATTTATTAAAGACGTAATAAGCAATCAAAAAAAAGCAACTAACTAAAGTTAAAGTACTCGCTAAAAAATACGTTTGATTGACAAAAGCAACCCCCCCCATAATACCTGTAAGGCTCAAGCCCACTAAGGCAAATAAAGGCACCACTTGTAGTGGTCGATAATCTTCACGTTCTAGGGTGTTTTTATCAGATTGTACGTCCAAAAAGTCTACCTTATTAGGAGGGGGTAAAATATATTCAATATAATTAGCATAGCAGTTTTTTGTAAAATTAACTTAATTAACATATTTTTTGTTATATTATATTAAAGACGATACGGTATATTTAAATGCTATGGCATTATTGATAGATCGCCCAATATTATAACTGTTAGTGCAAAAGCAAAAGAAAATGTCACACCCCTTCATTAAATTTAACCTATGCCATTGTTGATTAACCTGTTGATCACCAAGTATTACCTGACACTCATCACTATGCGGCAATCAACATTTTATTCAACAGCACTATATTTACTAACGAAGAAGGGGTTGATGATTGGGAATTCTATTGGGATTCAACAACTCATTTAGACAATAATGATGACGGTATTAATGCAACTTACATCTCTTTTGGTCGGACTTTAGGTTATATGAATAACGAAATATTAGATGTTCATGGTGCAGGTGCACAACGCAGCAACGATACACTTGATCTTGCAACAGAGCTAGCCTCTAGCTTAGTAGCAACCGCAAATGGTAGTTTTTATATTAAAATATGCCACGGCTTCATATTAGGATGACTTATATTTATGCAATATTGTCTTAGGGATATGGCAATAATCATTAGGAAAGCGTGTGAGCCGTTCTTGGTGTTCTTCATCGCTTTTCACATAGTTGGTCAACGGTAATATTTCAACCACTACTTTCTCTGCATCATCATAGCTATTAATATATTCAGCAGCATTTTGCAGGTGAGTACGGTGATGACTATATATGCCAGTTCGATATTTTTTACCCACATCTTGCCCTTGTTTATTGATGCTGTAAGGGTCGATAATTTCAAAAAAGTAATCAAAAAGCTCATGCATTTTAATCACCTTGGGCTTAAAGGTAACCTTTACGCACTCCGCATAACCATCATAATCACTATTGGTGGTATCAGTTGTGCCATTAGCGCGACCTGCTTCAGTGGTAATAACGCCAGGTAAATGCTTCATAAATTCCTGTACCCCCCAAAGGCAACCACCAGCAAAATAAATAATTTCTTGCTCCTTGTTAGTACGCTTATTATCTTGTGATGTATTCATATTGACTCTTTACGAAATAAAAATAGGTTACTGTGCAAACACTTGTAAACCATTACTAATTACAAATGGTTTTCATGTGAAATACTTTTTTCGCTAAGATACAATATATTCAAATATAGCGATCATCACATTTTAGCTAACCTTAAACTTATCTACGATATTTTTCACTTATTCTAATAATAAAGTTCAATTTTAGTGTCGAAATTTAAAACACTACACTAACTATTTTATCGTGTGATTTATAATTCAGTCAGTTGTAGCCTTGTAATGAGTGTGAAATAAAAAGTCGTTTAATGATAAATAAAACAATGTAAATAGAGAACGTTAATATGAATCAAGTTGTAAAAATTACCTTACCCGCCTTATTATTTAGCATATCGGCTTTGTCATTAGCAGCAGATGAAAATACAGAAGTAGCTCTTAAGACCAACACTGATATAGAAAAAATAACAATTAAAGGGTCAGCAACGGCTAATACAGAGCCTGTAGGAACGTTTGGTTCATCGGTTTCAAATTTAGAATATGATCCACGCGTAGATTTACAGTCTCGTAATATGGCTGAAGCACAAGCTGATGTGACGATTCGCGGTGGCATTTTTGAGAATACGGGCTTTACTGTGGGTAGTGCCGCTTTATTGGATCCGCAAACGGGGCATTACGTAGCAGAAATACCTATTGCCCAAGAAATGCTGACTAATGCCGACATACTTACAGGTGTAGATAACGCACTACTGGGTGTTAACAGCTCAGTAGGAACCGTATCACGTAGTTGGAAAGCCATTGAAACCTCAGGTAGTGCTTCACTTGGTGCAGGTACTAACAACTTCAATTTACAACGTATTCACAGCGCAGTTAGTGTGCCTGTAGGAAACACCAAAGATTGGAGCCTTGGTTTTGAAGGAGAATATTCTCGCTCTGAAAGTGATGGAACCATAGAGAATGGCGACCATGATTTTGAGCGTGTTTCTGGCCGTATTCAATTAGCTGGGGCATCATCACAAACAGATTTATTTTTTGGTACTCAAGAAAAATTTTTTGGTTGGCCAAATCTGTACACCCCATTTAATGTTAATGAAACAGAAGACATTAAGACAAAACTATTTATTCTCAATCATAAACAGTACTACGCACAAGACAGCACATTTGAACTATCTACTTATTATCGTCGTAACGACGACCATTATGTATATTCTCGAGAAAATCCAAGTGCATTTGAAGCTTTTCACGAAACTGAAGTAAAATCGATAGCCTTATCTGGCCGTCATGCACAAACTGATTCATTCGCACTAAACTACTCAACACAATTTATCAGTGACCATATTGAATCAACCACGCTGGAAAATAATTTTACCTCTCGTGATTATTATAAGATCAGCGTATTACCCGAATACCTAATGGAACTTAATGATGACCAGCAGTTAACTTTTCGTCTTGGCGCAGCTTTTGACGATACAAACCGAGATGAGTCTGATGTTTCACTCCTTGGTGATATTGCTTTAAATACAATAAAGGCTGATGGCAGCTCGCAAACTATTTATCTTTCGTACGCAGAAGCAAGTCAAGTGGCAGGTTACACCGCGATAGGCGGTAGCGATAGCGGTGGATTATTTCGAAGTAACTATAATCTAGGCCGAGAAACCACTAAAAATCTAGAATTAGGTTTAGCATTAAACCAAGATACTTGGCGCCTTGATTCAGCTATTTTTTATCGACAAGATATTGACTTAACAGATTGGACTTATCGTTTAGACTCAACCTCTGCTCGCTCAGCAAACGCAGTTGATATAGATACCTTAGGGATAGAATTATTAGCAATGAAGCATTTTGAAACAGCAGACATTATCACTAGCTATACCTTTCTTAATAAATCTGAAGATTATGGTACTGCTGACATAGATGCGAGTTTTTATGCCTTAAACTACCCAGATCATCGCGTAACATTAGGTGTTATCTGGCGTCCTATTAATATTGTTGAAATACGTATTGATAACGAGTGGCGTAAACAGGAAGAAAATACTCTCCGCAATGGCGATGACAATGCTTTGTTCACCCACTTAACATTAAAATTTTCGCCTGAGCAACTTAAAGGTTTAGATATTATAATGGCGGTAGATAACCTTTGGAATGAATCATTTGAAGAGGTACCTGGTACGCCAGGACGTGGAGACCAATACACCATTAGCACTACTTACAGTTGGTAACGCAGTCACATGAAACAAGCCAAAATATAAACAAATAAAAGTATTTTCACCGCCCCAGCCTAACATGCTGGGGTTAAATCGTTAACCATAGCGCGTTAAAATAGCTATTGAATATAGCTGTTTGATTGACAGCACTAATAATTAGAGACTTTTAATGATTTATTTAGTGATAACAACCCTCATTTGGGCATTTTCCTTCGGGCTTATTGGTAATACACTTAAAGGTATCAACTCGCTTCAAATAGCTGATACTAGGCTATTACTTGCTTTTATTGTTTTTTTACCTTTTATAAAACTACGTAATATTAATTGGCAAGAAAAAAAACAACTTATTCTGCTGGGCGCTTTTCAATATGGTGTTATGTACACCTGTTATCTTTCCGCTTTTCGTTTTATACCATCACATTTAGTTGCACTGTTCAGTGTAATCACACCACTGTATATCGTTATGATCAATGATCTACGCCAGCGTTCTTTCACACCTTGGTATTTAGTTGCCACTCTGCTTTCTGTTTTTGGCGCTGCGGTTATCAAAATGGGTAATATAGAGTCAAATCAAATTTGGTTAGGATTTGGCTTGATGCAAGTAGCCAATATCGCATTCGCTTTCGGGCAAGTTTATTATCGCGATTGGAAACAAGCTAGGCCGCAAATTAGCGACAGTTCAGTATTTGGTTTTTTATACCTAGGTGCTGCAATTTTTACTACCGTTGCCACTCTGTTAATTTCAGGGCAGTCACCCATTCCTTTTGATGCAACACCAATACAATGGTTTGTTTTAATATATATGGGTTTTATTGCCTCAGGACTTGGGTTTTTCTTTTGGAATAAGGGCGGAACCCAAACGAATGTCGGCGTGTTAGCGGCATTTAACAATGCCGTAGTGCCACTGGCGATGTTCGCCTCATTATTTGTTTTTGGTGAAGCTAAGGGCGGCTCTACAGAAGAATTAATCAGACTCGCCATAGGCTCATTCTTTATTGTAATAGCATTACTGATTGCAAAGCGAAAATAAGTCGCGATGACAGCGAATATAATTAACAGCCCCTTCCATTACTATTGAGCTAATGGGTGGCTGGATATTTTGGGGGGAACAAAAAGAATATAAAGAATGGGGTGGCTAAAGGGACTTGAACCCTCGACAACCGGAATCACAATCCGGGGCTCTACCAACTGAGCTATAGCCACCACTGAACAACTTAAAATGCCTTGCCTTAATTTAACGATGATAGGAAAAGCGCGGGGAGTATATTGTATTTATGCGTAGATTGACAAGAAAAATCTTCGCTTTTAATTGTGTTTTACAGTATTTGTGCAACTAATCTGCAACTGGTTATCTATTTAACTTTATATCCCTGTCCTGGATGGCTTGGTGTTGATGGATAGGCTAACTCTAATTGTTGACTTTTTAACATTGGACTTAAATAGCTCTTCCTCAATGTATCAGTATTTCTACCAAGCAATTCAGCAAGCTGAGCAAGCTTAAGATACTTATCTCCAGACTTATCACATAACGCTATTATAGTTGCTTCTATGTCATTCCGTTTTGCTCTGTAGCTACCATCACGGATAGGTGCTGCAATATCTAATAGTTCTTGCCATAACTTCTTCTCTTGAAGACCCGGAGTTCCCAAGGAGAACCCCGGGCTTTCAGGTTCTAACCCCGGGCTTTCAGGTTCTAACCCCGGGCTTTCAGAAAATAATGACAACTGACTTAAGTCGGGTGATGAAATAAAAGTTATATTTTTACCTGCTTCATTATCTGGAGTGGGAATTTCTATACCCTTTATATGATAGATTTTATCTTTATGAACACCAGAAGATGTAAGGTAATCAGCTTTCACCAAATTTGATAATGCTAAAGTAATATCTCTAGTATGAGCTGATGTCAAAGTACTAATTCGATCATGATTAAACCATGACTCGGTTGCAGCAGTTATTAATATAGAACGTTTTAATTCGCTTAGTTCTTTATATTTAGCACCAAATAATTCAATTAACTTTGTATGCATTTCATCTGATACTAGATTCACCATACGAAGCTCTAGTAATGTTTGCTCAGGATCATCTTTTTCATATAAATTAGGGGTTTGCCACTTCTGAGCCTTACAGTTACTGTAGATTTTAGGTACACCAGAGCCAGCTTTCTCACTTAAGCCAATGTTTAAAAACATTTGATGTATAGCAGGATTTCGACAAAGACTATCACCACCAGCAATAGCATCTTTAACCGGAACACGCATCAACCCGGGGTTACGAAAGCCAATAAAATCAGGATGTTTTTCAATAAGTAGAGAGCTGTCACTGGTGAAATCGGCGTGAGCCAGTGTATTAACGAGAGCTTCACGAATCGCTTCATGGGCAGGAGTATCATCAATACGTTGACCATCGACAAGTTGAAAACCAACTTTCAGGTTATCAGTAAGCTTACGGTAAACCTTTCGATAAAAATCAAATATATTACCTGACCAAGAACCGTCAGGAAAAACACGATCAACCCATCGATGTGAACTATCATCCTTCTCTTGGTAGTCTACAAAATAGCTAGGCAGTGCATCTTGAATAGCATCCCAAGTACCAAACATAACTAATCCAGCTAAAGTTAGCCCTTCTTTCTGACTCTTTCTATCTCTTCGCCATGCCTTAATACTACGTAAAAAACCAGCCGTATCTTGCTCTAGAAATGGATGTCCTTGCGGTTTAGCATCAACAAACATTTGACGATATATTCGTAAGGTTTCTGGATCTACATCTTCTAAAGAAAACCCTTCTAAAATACGGTTATCACGCACATCTTCTCGTTCGGCAAGTATTTTGTTTACGATATCAGGCAAACATTTCTGATCGGCTTCATGCCGTCTAACATAGGTACCAGACAGTGGATTATTATTAATATATATGGGGCGCAGTTCTCTTGGTGAGCGCGGCACAACAATCCTAATAACTTTCTTTTCATCAATGGACTCAATTCTTACATCATTTTCATTAAGTAAGTTGTGGCTAACTTTTTGAGGGTTATTAATGATATCCCAAATACTTTTGAGTAAAGGTGCAGGGTTCTTGATGCCTTCAACCGTAAAATGACCTTTCTTTTCTTTGATTCCGAGTAGTATCTCTCCTCCTCGAGTATTTGCGAATGCGCTATAACTTTCCCACATATCATTAGGCACAGCACCCTTACCATCCTTGCCTGAGGCAAGTTTACATTCTACTTCAGAGTTCTCTTGTAAAAGAGCTATGTCAGATGTGTTATTGAGGACAAAGTTATGCATATCAGGTAATTATTATTTAAATTGACTAAATCCATTGTAAAAGAAATACCAGACATTTACAGATAAATTATTATATTTGAAAATAACACTCCCTATACCCCTACGAGTAGCTTCGCAGTTATCATCAATGTATTAGCTGTATGGGATAATAAATGCAAAACGATTGGGAAGAAGATTATTTAAGTGTACCAGAAACAACTGAGAGCAAAGACGTAAGCAAAAATGAATCATCTACTGACTTTGATTATCTCGAAGCCAGTTGTGGCGACTATGATAGCACTCGATCTAAAGCAAGTCGCGATGGTATTGAACAAGTTAGAACAGGTGAAGTAAAATCGAGAGCAGACATAGCAAAGGAGAAAGAGGCTTCGATTAAAAAACAGCTTATGGAAAAGCGTATCCCAACCGCGTTAAAGCCAATTATCTCAATTGATACTGAATACGAGCAAGACCATGAGAATAACCAAATTAACGTATTGTCGTATCAATTGGTGGTTAGCTTTGAAGGTAGAAAGTGCAATGGAACTATTTTTCCAGAATCGACTCACAAAAAGCATAGGCTATCATTTGAAGACTTTTTAGCCCGAGTCATTCAAACAGCCCTACAAGACAAAGTTCTCACCAAGTGGCCTTAACACATAATTATAGTTGCTCATTATTTAAAGGCAGACTTATTTACTTTCAGCAACGCATTCAAAAAACATGTTGATGATACGCCTTTTAGACTTAATGATGGCAGTAACAACACTTACTCAATGCTGATCACTTTTTGTGCTTCGATGTTGTTTGCACCAGCTGGATATCACCTAACGGATGCGAGAAGCCTTCAAGGCACCATTGATACTGTCAACTTAGTTAAAGTGGCAGACAAGCCGATTGCCATCATTATTAATAATTTCACTAGCGATACCAAGTTTAAACATGCTAAGGATTTCTTAATCAATGCATTAGGTCGATTACCTATTTTTGCTATTCGCACGACCACACTGTTTGAGCGTGTAGCTAAAGACGGCAGTGAATGGTTTAGAAAGGTTCATCAAGCTAATGGTGAATATCAGCTTAATAAAACGCGTGTAGCACATGAGAGAGTATACGACCGCATCATCGCACTAGGAGCTAAGAAATGAAGATGCAAACGTTAAGTGAACTAGAGCATGCCATTGGTGGTAGACCAAAGAAGGCATTACGTAAAAAGAAAGTACGGTTAAGCTTTTATCTTGATTTAAAAGAAGCTCAACTACTGAATGAGTATGCTGAAACCCATGATAAGACAATTAGCAAAGTTGTTCGTGAGATGTTACAAGCGGTGATTAAATAAAATAGATGCTATTGAGATAACCCATGATGGGTTATCTCATATTTATGCATTAACAGCACGGTATTGTTCTGCTAAAGCTTCAAGATCTAATTTACTATACCTTTCATTCGATGACACTGGGTAGGTAGAATAAACGAAATTAATAAAATCATTGAAATACATACTCTTCGTCTTATCAATTATAGCATCAAGAATATCTAACTCTTGTTCATCAAAATTATTTTTAACATCCACACCATTATAAGAAATTACATACTTATTACCACCGTAAGTAGTTTTCTGTGCGGAAATAGAAAAATCATCGTCTAAGTTAGCAAGATCTGTAATGTTGTCTACATAAGGACCATAATGATTGAATACCCAATCAATATCAGTCATTTTTCTTTCACGTATAAGTGCAGAATACCAATCTGATAAATAAACTAATTTAGTTAAACGAGCTTTAGATAGCTCACTTTTATGTGGGTAATTAGCACAAAAATATGCCATTATTGAACGTAGTTTATTCATTTTTACCCCCTTTCTTTAACGTGTTTATAAAATCTTGATCAACATGAAGGTTGTGATTCTTGGCTATTTGAGCTGACTTGTCGTATTGAATGCCACCCTTAATAAAATCAACCATATAACTTTGGTAATCAGTACAATACCGTTTTATTTGTGACACTTTTTGGGATTTGAAAAAATCAGCTCTAACAGACTCTATTACTATAACACCAATATGCTTATCTGCGTCAATTATTGAAATAGCAACAAATCGGCTACTTTTCATAGCCAAACCATCTATTTTTTCAGAATCATATTGATAATGCTCGTTCATATAAGACTTATAGCCATCGGGATCGTCCTTATATATAGGGCATTTTTCGATGTCCACACAGATTTTGTGTTGCCAAGCTTTACTTATTACACCGTGATTCCTAGAGAATTTCTGCCTATGTGTTTCAGCATAAATAGGATTTTGAGAGTGCCGAGCAAGTAAATAAAAATGACCATCAATATAATAATATATTGTAACTCTTTCTTTAGTACCCAAGTTAAACTGCCTTGAACTACCTTTTAGCCATGTTTCTACCAGTTTAACCTGAAGGTCTGATAATTGATTTTGTAAAGACTCTGAGTCCTCAGTTACACTATTTAATTTATTTTTTAAGGCACCAACACTTTGATTATCCTTTAAGAGCAATGTATTTGTATTATTTAGGTTATCTAAATCACGAAAAGTTCCTTTGCCACCATATAGTATACCAAAAACACCTAGCACTATCCCAGACCATGGATTCCATATAAATAAGAGAATAATAGCCCAGATATCCGAGGTAGCTTCCAATTTAGCTTCAAAACCAAAGCTTACGGCAAAGGACGCACAGACACTCACTAAAGCAGAGCCTGCCGCAGCAAAAGATATATACCACCACTGACCAAGCTTCGTTGAAAACTGACTTAATGCCGTTGAACTGCCAGTAAAACCGAATTTCAGTTTATCCATCAAAACCCCTAAAGGTAATATAAGAATTATAAAGAGGTTAATTTACCAGAATAATACCGGAAATACTTGATACAGCTAAAATTTATCAATCTATACCAATGCTAACGAAATAAGCTGTTTCTTTACCTTGTTTGTACCTGTTTACACCCTGTTAGACGCATTTGTGCAACTAATATGGAACGGAGCAAGTTATCAAGGCAAAAGTCTATTGGTTATGAACAAGGTTTATTTCAGAATATAATCGAGCTGCAGGCTACGGTATTCGTAGGTTTAGTGAGTTTTTAATAAGATGTTAAATCGAGATGAAAGATAGGTTCTCGAGGTCGTGGGTATCGGAATCACAATCCGGGGCTCTACCAACTGAGCTATAGCCATCACTGAACAACTTCAAATGCCTTGCCTTAATTTAACAATGATAGGAAAAGCGCGGGGAATATATTGCATTTATGCAGTGATTGACAAGAAAAATATTAGCTTTTGGTTTAAGTAACGTAAATACTATATATTAGTCCTTAAAGATACTTACTATTCAGTAGTATAGTGAAGATATACCACAACACCTGAATGTATTTTCTTTCATCAATCATATTGACTCTAAGTAGGTTATGTTATGTCTTTAGATAAGATTTCAGCTCAAATAAAAAATCACGGCGATAAAATCCCTCCTGTTGAATTATGGGATCCTGAATATTGTGGTGAGATAGATCTTCAAATAAAAGCAAATGGAGATTGGTTTTATGCAGGAACTATTTTCAAACGCCCTGCTCTTGTTAAACTTTTATCTTCTGTGCTCAAAAAAGAGCAAGAGGATTATTATTTGGTAACCCCTGTTGAAAAAATAAAAATTACCGTTGAAGATGCCCCATTTGTTTTAACTCAATGGCATTGGCAAGATGAAAACAAAACAATCATGGTAGTGAGTAATAATGTTGGTAACGAGTTTATCTTAAATGCCCAGCACCCAGTCACACAAAATGATAGGGGGGAGCTTTATGTCAATGTTCGTCGTGATCTACTAGCAAAGGTTCATCGGAATGTGTATTACCAATGGGTAGATTTGGCTAAAGAGGTTAAAACGAGCAAAGGCACTGAATTAGTGTTTACCAGTGATAATTATAACGTTAGTTTAGGTGTTCTTTAACGTGACAGTAGCTCGCCCTTCTTAGTTATTGCTACTGCCATTTATAAATTAATATTGGTTAAATCACACGTGAAAAACGTTGTTGATTTATGTGTTTTTTCATATAAGCATCAAAACTCATGCAAATAATACGTATGAGTAAGCGTGCTTTCTGGTCAATTTTAATAAACGTAGGTGAGTTTTCAACTAAACCATCTTCAATAAAAGTATCTAACAAAGGTAAGTCTTGGGCAAAATACTCATTAAAACAGATGTTATATTTCTTACTAATTTTTTCTTTATCTAAATAAAGATTACACATAAGTTCGCGAATCACTTCGCCACGTAACAGATCATCATCACTTAAACTAACACCACGCTCAAGTGCGTGTTGCTGACTATCGATTGCTTTATAATAACTTTGTAAATCTTTAATATTTTGACCAAATGAACGCCCAATACTACTAATTGATGACACACCAAGCCCAAGTAAATCACAACCGCCTTTGGTGGTATAACCTTGGAAGTTACGGTGTAATGTGCCATTACCCTGCGCAATAGAAAGTTCATCATTCGGTTTAGCAAAATGATCCATACCAATGAAGTCGTAGCCATAATCACATAGCGTTTCAATTGATAATTTCATTAAAGCAAACTTAAGTTTTACGTCTGGCAACCATTCGTCACGCAATTTTCGTTGCGAAGCAAATCGGCTTGGTAAATGGGCATAACTAAACAACGAGATACGGTCTACATCCCATTCGTGCGCTTTATCTAACGTTTTCTTGAAGTTCTCAAGGGTTTGGTGCGGTAATCCATATATCAAATCAATATTAATAGACTGAAAACCAACCGATTTTGCATGACCAATAAAATCACCAATAAATTGTGTTGATTGCACCCGGTTTATTGCTTCTTGAACTTTTAAATCTAAGTCTTGAACCCCTAAACTTAACCGATTGAAGCCCAGAGAAAATAAATGTTCTGCAAGATCCATTTCAATTTCACGCGGGTCAATCTCAATACTCATTTCTAAGTCGTCTGAAAAATCAAATTTTTCTTTTAATAACGCCACTAACGTGCTTATTTGCTTATGGGTTAAAAAGCTTGGTGTACCACCACCCCAGTGTAATTGTTTAACTTTATATTCAGTAAACAGTGGTGCTTGTAAGGCAATTTCTTGCGCCAAATAGTCAAGGTAAATATCAGCTTTGTCACGGTGACGCGTAATAACTTTATTACAACCGCAGTAATAACAAAGGGTATGGCAAAAAGGAATATGAACATACAAAGACAATTCACGATTAGGTGAAGATTCTACAGCATGAATAAAATCATCATGTTTAAAATCATCATGAAATTCTAATGCAGTAGGATATGAGGTATACCTCGGACCGCTTGTATTGTATTTGCTAAGTAATTGAGGATCGAAAAATTGACTTACTTTCATGATATTACCAGTAACTTATCAGAGCTTGAGATGTTAATAACACTAATTATACATTAGTTGGCTTTGTATGTATTGATCAAACACAACCTATTTCTTTCAGGCGCAGGCAATGTTTGTAAGAGGGTATGTCAAGTTGAGTTATAGGGAAAGTAAAACCACTTCAAATATCGATAATGAAACAAAGTGAAGTGGTTTACAAAATTCATCTTCAATAGCGGTTAATCCGCACATTTAATGCACTTTTCGGCTGCGGGCTGTACAGCTAAACGTTGTGTGCTAATCGTGTCACCACAGCCTTGGCAAATACCATAACTTCCATTTTCGATACGATTAATCACGTTTGATAAATGTTGGATTTCAATTTTAGCTTCAGACTCAAGCGCATTGAGCACTTCATCATTTTCGCGCTCACCGGCCTGCTCAGACCAATCTGCATCTCTTCCGCCAGCAAAGTCACGATGGATAGCGCTAATACGATCTTGTAGTTCAACAATACGCCTAGTAAATTGTGCTTTTAATTGTTCTGTCATAATGATTACCTCGAAAATGCATAACAACTCAATGTCGTTATAACTTATACTTTCAGTATACTCATTCTTTCAGTAACGTATTGTTGAAGTAGATCAAGATCTGCCACTATTTCACTATGTAATTGTGCTTCAATGGACATACGTTGATAATCTTCTTTCATTCGCTGTTTTTTTTCTAGCTGTTTGCGCTCGTCTAGAATTGAAAGATGTTTTATCTCATTATATAACTTAAATATGGCAGGAAATTGTTGGGCCAATTCAGGGCTTAGTTTTAATGAATCGAGTAGTACCGATAATCGCCAACACCCCTCACTAAAGTCACATTGCTCTTCTTTCATCGCACGAACAATTATTTTTACACTGGCAAGCACTTTATGATCATGCCTTGCCAAAGCTTGTTGATGTGCTAATTGGGCTTGCTGTTGAGCTAATTTTTGTGCACTCACTTGTTTTAATAATTTGCCCGCATAAAAAGCTAAACTAACAACAATAATAACGGCTAAAACTAGGGCAATCAGCCAATAATCATTCATATTAACTGCCCTTAATCGAGTTCTTTGTCATTACCATATAAAGAATCAGATAAAGAAGAGTTATCTAGTTTATCCCACAAATCATCTTCTGATTTCACCTTAGAGCTAACAGTTGGCTCTTCTTCATTGTCTAACTGTGCACTTATCTCCTGATGACGCTCCATTAACTCATTGAAGTAATTAACTTCTTCTTTAGTTAATTCAAGTTCGTCTTCTTGTTTTGCCAAAATAACTTGTAATCTGTCATCCGCTTCAATGTTTTCGAGTTCTTGAGCCAAACTAAGTTCTTCATCACCTTTATGTACTGTGCGAATAGCAGCAATAGGATCTTTAGACGATTTTTTAGTTTTATTAGCTATAGTTTTTTGAGCAACTTTAACCGCGCCACCTAAATCAATAGGTTTTTTGCTACCAATACGGGGATCTTTTTTTTGATTCGTATTTTGGTCTGTGTGGTTATCTAATTGGGCTTCTTGCTGGCGATTGCCTGGCTTTTTACCCGTTTTTTTGCGCACTCTTTTTTCAACGCTTGCTAACTCAACCTTGCTTAGCTTAGGTTTAGCTGTTGGAGCACCACCAGGTTTTCTAGATTTTTTTGTACGAGACATGAACTTATTACTTTTTTAACGGTTAATTACGCTATTTTACGCCATTAACGGTTAAAAAGTAATTGCTAGTTTTGAGTAACGCGTGATTAGTTATCCATAACGCTGAAATATTTTTTAGTTACTTATTATTAAAAACTAATAGGTTAACTTTTTTCATGCAACCAAGCAGCATGGCGTGGCGCTCGTTTAGTTTTCGACCACTCTTCAACCATTTGATAACCCACATTGTTTAACTGTTGATATTGTTCTGGAGTTCCTGTGTTGGCAGCCAATTCTAAACGATGTCCGTTTGGATCAAAAAAATAAATAGATTTAAACACTCCATGATTAACAGGACCTAAAACATCAACACCTTTTTGTTCTAATGATGATTTCGCTAATACGAGTGCTTCAACGCTTTCCACTCGTAGTGCTAAATGTTGTACCCAAGCAGGGGTGTTTTCATCTCTCCCCATTTCAGGCGAATTAGGAATTTCAAAAAAGGCGAGCACATTTTCATTACCAGCATCCAAAAAAATATGCATGTAAGGATCAGGCGCCTTTGTTGATGGTACTTCGTTTTCGGCAATAGCTAACACTAAGTCCATGTTTAACTTATCTTTGTACCAATCTGTTGTTTCTTTAGCGTCTTTACAACGATAGGCCACGTGGTGTATTTTTTCAATTTTAATCATATGAGGACTTTTTAGGGGTGTTCTAAAATATATCCTAATTTTAAGCACACCTATTCTCAGTTCACTAGTAGTTGGCTTTAATTAACCACTTAGCAAATGTCAGCAAATCACTACGCCTATTTGTATAGATACTTGTACAAGAGGATTTTTTGTTCTGTTAAGCAAGTATTACCGTTTTATCACCATTTAAACAAACTCGTTGTTCTGCATGAATTCGTACAGCATGGCTCAAGGCTGTTGCCTCTAAATCGTGCCCCATATGTACCATTTGTTCAATGGTAAAAGTATGGTTAATTGGTTTCACTTCCTGTGCGATAATAGGGCCTTCATCTAAATTAGCTGTAACATAATGAGCCGTCGCACCAATAACTTTTACGCCACGAGCATGCGCTTGATGGTAAGGACGAGCTCCTTTAAAACTAGGTAAAAATGAATGATGAATATTAATAGCGCGACCTGCTAATTTTTGGCATAAATCATCAGACAATATTTGCATATAACGTGCAAGCACTAATAAGTCAGCACCGCATGTTTTCATCAAATTGAGTATTTGTGCTTCCTGCTCTGTCTTAGTGTCTTTACTAAGAGGTAAATAATGAAAAGGAACACCATGCCAATCCGCTAATGACTGACAATCTTTATGATTAGACAATACCGCTACAATATTAATTGGCAATACGCCTGATTTCCATTTTGTTAATAATGACACTAAACAATGATCATCTTTTGAAACAGCAATCACTACATTGGGCACATCAACTTTATTACGAAGCTTATACTCCATGTTTAATGGTTTGGCTAACTTATTTATAGCGTCAATAAATTCATTCGCAGACACGGTTAAATTGCGATCATCAAAGGCAATACGTGAGAAAAAAGTTTCTGTGTAAGGATCACTATATTGCGATGTTTCAGTAATAAACGCGCCATGCTCAAATAAGCTTTGTGAAACTTTAGCCAAAACGCCAGTGTTGTCAGGGCATTGCCAAGTAAGAATATAGTGGTTAGGTGTAGTCATGATATTTTGTTAATGATGAAAAAGAAGCGGTATCATTGGTTATTTTGGCAAATTTTTCCAGTATTTTAATAGCATTTTTGGCTATATCTTTATATTTTCCGTTTAATTATTCGATAAACGATGCTTGTTTTGAATATAAAGCTGCTCAACCTTTTCTCTTGCCCAAGGGGTTTTACGTAAAAACTTTAAACTTGATTTAATACTAGGGTCTTTAGTAAAACAATTGATGTTGATCTGTTTTCCTAATGCTTCAAAACCAAAATAGGCTTCAAGTTCAGTAACTATCGTTTTTAAGGTCACACCATGTAATGGATTATAAGGTTGATTGTTCATGGAATGCACTTACTCACTAAAAACAGACTTACTTAAAGGAGTTTTATTATATCAAAACTATTCAAAACCGCACAAAAAAAAGCGCATTATCTTCAAACGATTAAGAAGACAATGCACTTATGGTGTATGTAAATAGGATACTAGTTAATGATTATGCGAAATAATTCGCTAAATCGTCAGCACCACCAATATGTTTTCCATCAATAAAAATCTGTGGCACAGTGTCAGCATTGGTAATTGCTCTCATTGCTGAAATACTTATTTCATCACCTAAAGTTAGCTCTTCATAGGCTAAACCCTGTTTGGTAAGTATATCTTTTGCTCTCGCACAATGTGGGCAGCCTGGTTTTGTAAATAAGCTGACTTTTACTGTTTGAACCGCTTCAGGATTAATATAGGCAAGCATTGTATCAGCATCAGACACTTCAAACGGGTCGCCAGGTAAATCAGGTTCAATAAACATTTTTTCAATAACCCCATCTTTAACCAACATTGAATAGCGCCAGCTACGTTTACCAAAACCAATTTCATTTTTGGCTACTAACAATCCCATGCCTTCAGTAAACTCACCGTTACCATCAGGAATAAAACTGACATTTTCAGCACCTTGATCAGCAGCCCAAGCATTCATAACAAAGGTGTCATTCACTGAAATACAAATAATTTCATCAACACCGTTTTCAGCAAATTTACTCGCTAGCTCATTATATCGCGGTAAGTGCGTTGAAGAACACGTTGGTGTAAAAGCACCAGGTAATGAAAAAACAACCACTGTTTTTCCTGCAAAAATTTCTTGGGTATCACGTTTGACCCAATCGTCATTAATACGCATAGGAAACGTTACTGAGGGAACTTTTTGACCTTCTTTATTTTCGAAATTTACATTTTGAGTAGACATAATATTTCCTTAATTCATCTATATAAATTGAGCTTGAATTTAATAATTCAAACTTGATTAAGTCATTATCAAGTAAACATGCAACCAATTAAAGTGATTTAAACAGATACTATCAATCTAAAAAAACAATACACTGTATTACGACTACATTATCACAATATTGTAAGAAACTAATATAGCCAAAATATTTGCTTATCACTAACTCAACATGATAAGTTAATATACAACTTGTATATACAACTAAAATCAACCTAAAAGAGTTAATAATGAATTCTACATATTCTCTATCGCCAGGTAATATAAGTATGTTGATCAGTATGCCCCACAATGGTGAACAGATACCTAAAAATATTGCAGAGACCATGACTAACAAAGGCCTAAAGGTTGCTGACACCGATTGGTATATAAACCAATTATATGACTTTACAAAAGCAATGGGTATTTATATTCTTGCGCCAAAATATAGCCGCTATGTTATTGACTTAAATAGAAACCCAAGTGGTGAAGCCTTATATGCTGGTGAAAATAATACAGAACTATGCCCAACAACAGCATTTGATTCTTCACCACTTTATCTCGACAATAAAGAGCCAACGGCCAAAGAAATAACTTACAGAATTAAGCACTATTGGCATCCTTATCATAATGCTTTGAAAAATACGCTAGCTGAATTAAAGCAAAAACACGGCAAAGTTGTTTTACTTGACGCACACTCAATATTGTCACATGTACCGCGTTTTTTTAACGGTAAATTACCCGATTTCAATTTTGGTAGTGCCGATGGTACTAGCTGTGATAATGCACTACTAAAGTCTATTCAGCGTATCAATTTTAATCCATATAACTGCGTTTATAACGAACGGTTCAAAGGTGGCTATATCACTAGAGCCTACGGCGATCCAAAAAATAACATTCATGCTATTCAACTTGAACTATCGCAAGATACCTATATGGATGAAACCAATGGCCACTATAATGAAATTAAAGCTGCGCAAGTAAAAAAACACCTAAGAAAAGTGGTGGAATGTTTAGTAAACTTTAGTCAACAGTAATTTTACCTTGGGCTTTAGTTCAGCGAATGCGTGACAAAAGAGCCATCATAATACCTTTTGCTTTCAATAAATAAACACATAGCTTATTAAGTAATAAATGAGAAATAACATGAACATGTACTACGCCGAAAATATTTTATTGAACGATGGTTGGGCAACAGATAAAACCATTACTATTGAACATGGCATTATTACTGACATTAGTTCAGGTAAAAAATCAGATGCTAGCATTTTCGAAGGTACCGTCATTCCAGGCATGATTAACTGTCACTCTCATGCTTTTCAGCGCGCATTTGCAGGTTTTAGCGAGCATAGCAGTCAAGCAAAGGATAGTTTTTGGACATGGCGTGAAATAATGTACAAATTTCTAGCGCAAATAACACAAAATGATGCACAAACTATTGCACAACAAGCCTACATAGAAATGTTGAAGGCTGGTTATACTCGTGTTGCTGAGTTTCACTATTTACATCATGACATTAATGGAAAACCATACTCACAAACCAATGTAGAAAATACCGCTAAGGATAAATCAGAAAATAAACTAGCAACCATGGCGCAAGCTATTTTTAACGCTGCTGCGACTTCAGGCATCGGTTTAACGATGCTGCCCGTTTTATACCAATATTCTGGCTTTGGTCAACAAGCACCACACAAGGGACAAAAGCGCTTTATCAACTCAGTTGAACAATTTAATCAATTAGTCAGTGAATGTTTTACATTTACCAAGCAATATCCGAACACAAACCTTGGAATAGCGCCTCATTCATTACGCGCTGTTGATAAAGAGTCAATTATTAATGCGGTTAATCATGTGCGTTCACTCGATGATAAAGCGCCCATTCATATTCATATCGCTGAACAACAACAAGAAGTTAATGATTGCTTAGCACATTACGCTAAGCGTCCAGTCGAATGGTTATTAGATAATATCAACTTAGACCAACACTGGTGCTTAATTCATGCTACACATATTAATAAACAAGAACAACAAGGCATAGTTGCCAGTAAAGCAATTGCAGGTATTTGCCCAACAACCGAGGCTAATTTAGGCGATGGTATTTTTCCTACTACAGACTTTTTAGCCTTAAACGGCACTTTTGCCATTGGTTCTGACAGCCATATATCTATCAACCCAATAGAAGAGTTACGCTGGCTAGAATATATGCAACGCTTAATAAAACAACAAAGAGTATTACTTGGCTCCCCTCAAATAGCCTCAGTTGGCAAAAACCTATGGCATAAAGCAGCGCTAGGTGGTGCGCAAAGCACTAACTCAAATACGGGGTCTATTTCAGTCGGAAAACAGGCAGATTTATTGATACTAAATCAAAAACAAACCTCCTTATTTGCTAATAACAATAAGCATCTACTTGATAGTTTTATCTTTGCTAGCCAACAAAATATGGTAAAAGATGTCATGGTTAATGGCCGATGGGTTATTCAAAATGGTGCGCACGCTAATGAGCAAAGCAGCGCGGATAACTTTGCAAATTTATTAACAAAGTTGTCCGCTTAGCTATTGTAAAATATTAAAGCATACTTTCATAATGGCTGATAGTAGTGCAAACTTTACTTTGATTATTAGGGTGGAAAATTGTGCTGCGCTTTTTATTTCGACAAAAATCTTGGTAAAAGCTATTTACATTGGCTCTTGATGAAGTCATTTCTTTTAATGACTCAACTTCTTCATTAGAAAAATGTTTCAATTCAGGCTTCAAATCAATTAAGATTTTATCTGGTTTTAAGCGCACGCTCGTATCGCTAAATTCGGAAAAATTATCTTGCAAAGATTCTTTAGTTTTATTATAGAAACTAGTTACCTCAGGTTGAGGATAAAAATGCAAAAAAACCGCCGCTGCGACGATCAAGATCAATATATTTTTCATAACACTCCGTATATTAGTATGCTCTAATTTATGTTATCCTAAGAAGTGACAATAACATAATAATTATTTTTAGACTAATTACCATCTTCTAAGGATTTATCGTGAGTACAGACGAAAAACCATCATCAAATTCGGCTCAAATACCTGTAAAAAATGTAAAAATTCATCCTGCCAAGAATACTAAAGCACGCTACAAACCTGGAGATGATATTTACGTTCGTAAAATCGGTGGCTTTTTTCAAAAGCTAAGGCGAAAAATGAACTTTATGTTCTTTGCTTTATTTGCCGTGTTACCCTGGCTACAATATAACGGTCATCAAGCCATTCTGTTTGATATAAGTGAACAACGATTTACTATATGGGGCCTAACCCTCTGGCCTCAAGATTTAACCTTATTGGCTTGGATTTTTATTTTTGGCGCTTTTTTACTCTTTTTTGTTACCACATTTTTGGGTCGAGTTTGGTGTGGTTATACATGCCCACAAACCGTATGGACCTTTATTTTTATGTGGTTTGAAGAAAAAATAGAAGGTAGCGCAAACCAACGTAAAAAACTAGACCAACAAAAAATGCACCTGAGTAAATTTAAGAAGAAACTCCTAAAACACATCTGCTGGCTTTCATTTTCTTTATTTACCGCCATGACCTTTGCTGGTTACTTCTCCCCCATGAATGAATTATTCATTAATGTGCTCACATTAAACACGTCCATAACTATGGCGGTAATCTTAGCTTTTTTCACTTTTGCAACCTATGGCAATGCTGGTTGGATGCGTGAAATGGTGTGTTTGCATATGTGTCCCTATGCACGTTTTCAGTCAGCAATGTTTGACAAAGATACGCTAACTGTTTCTTATGATAAAAACAGAGGGGAAAGTCGTGGTGCTCGTGGAAGAAAACAAGATCCCAAAGCATTAGGACTAGGCGATTGTATTGATTGTAATCTATGTGTTGAAGTATGTCCTACAGGTATAGATATTCGTGATGGTTTACAATACGAGTGTATAAACTGCGGTGCCTGTGTAGACGCCTGTTCTGATGTAATGACTCGAATGAAATATGATCAGGGATTAATTCGTTACACAACAGAACATGAACTCCAAGGGAAAAAAGTACACTTTATTCGTTCTAAATTAATTGGCTATGCTGTGGTGTTACTCATCATGAGTACCATGTTAATTTTAGAAATAGTCAACCGTGTGCCATTATCTCTTGAGATTATTAGAGATAGAACAGAGCTTGCTAAAGAAAACTTTAATGGCGAAATAGAGAATGTGTTTACATTAAAAATTCTTAACATGTCACAAACAGACAATACATATAAATTAAGTGTAAAAGGTATTGAGGATGCGCAATGGCACGGTAAACAAGAAATAATGGTGCAAGCAGCCACAGTATATACCTTGCCTATTAGTATTTCGGCTGATCCATACAACTTACAAAATTATATGACAGATATCACCTTTACGGTTGAACAGATATCTCCCGAAAGTGATGTACGTATTGAGCATGAAAGTCGATTTTTTAATAAACGTTAGTCGTCTTTTTAAATAAATTACCAACCAAATAATGAGCATTAATGGCACAATTTGATTTTAAATCACTCTCTCCTGATACTATTATTGATGGATTAGAAAGTGCAGGTTTTACCGTAGACAGTGGTTTATTAGCGCTGAACAGTTATGAAAATCGTGTATATCAGTTTCATGACGAAAACTTAACAAAATATGTAACTAAGTTTTATCGACCTCAGCGCTGGCAATTGGCTCAGATTCAAGAAGAACATGATTTTTCTTTTGAACTTGATGAGCGTGAATTGCCAATTGTTGCGCCCTTAAAAAAAGATGGTACAAGTTTATTTGAACATCAAGGGTATCATTTTGCTGTGTTTCCCTGCCGTGGTGGGCGGATATTTGAAGTAGATAATTTAGATCAACTTGAATGGATGGGGCGCTTTATTGGCCGCATTCATGCTGTTGCCTCGCAAAAATCCTTTGTGCACAGGCCAAGCTTTACCGTAGATGAAATGCTGTACCAAGCAAGTAATATTATTGAACAAAGTAACTTTGTTCCTAAAGTATTACTTAAACCTTTTTTCACTATTTTAGAGCAAGTGATTGATGTTGCTGCTCAGCAATATCAAGTAAAGCAGCAAATACGCCTGCACGGTGATTGTCATGCAGGCAATATTTTATGGCGTGATGAAGGGCCTCATTTTGTCGACTTAGACGATTGCCGTACTGGCCCAGCGATTCAAGACTTGTGGATGATGCTTTCAGGTGACCGACAACAACAATTGTTACAAATTGACACGCTATTAATGGGCTATGAGGAGTTCTTTTCATTTGAATCTTCACAACTTAGTTTGATAGAATCATTACGAACTATGCGTGTAGTGAATTATATGGCATGGTTATGTAAACGCTGGCAAGATCCTGCTTTTCCAAGAAATTTCCCTTGGTTTAATACAGAAAAATATTGGGAACAGCAAATCCTAATGCTTAAAGAACAAATGTCTGCACTACAGCAACCTCCTTTAAGCTTATTACCCAATTAATAGCGTACTAAAAATAAATACCAATTTGCCCATGCTTTCTATTGATGGTACAAAGGTTCAACATAACATTAGGACAACAAACTATGAAAAAAATGCATCGCTTATTTATGGTGTTTTTAATGCCACTTTTAGCTTTTTCAATCACAGCATGTGCTGAAAAATATACAGAAGGAGAACACTATACTAAGGTTAGCGAAACAGCGTCAAAAAATGCTGAAGTCCGCGAATATTTTTCTTTTTATTGTCCGCATTGCTTACGTTTTGAGCCTTTTATGGAATCTGTTAAAAAGAACTTACCTGAAGGTGTAAAGTTTGAACGAAACCATGTAGATTTTCTACGCGCAGCTTCACCTGAAGTTCAAAGCATGCTGAGTAAAGCGGTTGTTGCTGCAGAACAGTTAGGTATGGAGTCAAAACTGGTTGGCGCAATATTTAATTACCTTCAAATACAACGGGCAGTCATTACTTCAGAAAAAGATATTAGAAATATTTTTGTACTAAACGGTGCTGATGGCGAAAAATTTGATAAATTAATGAAGAGCTTTAGCGTTAATTCTCATGCTAAATCAATGAAAAAACACCAAGACACTATGTCTAAAAGTGGTGCTTTAAAATCAGTACCCACGGTTATCGTTAATAATAAATATCGCATTAATACACAAGCATTAGATAAAACTAATTTTGAACAAGATTATAAAGATCTAATCAATTACCTATTAACACTGAAATAGTCACATTTAACTTCTAAACAGAAATAATGCTGGGCAACAATTATCGTTGTTCAGCTCACTTGTCAAATAAACGACTCAACAAGTTTTCTTTTGCCTTAGTGAATTCTTCATGAGTTAAAAATCCCTGTTGTTTCAAGTCAACTAATTTCTCTAATGCATTTACTAGCTCGGTGTCTATGGTAGTATTTTGATTAGTGCCTTGTTGCTCATTGCCCATAACAACTTCATTGCTTGCTTCGACATCAACTACCTCTGGTGTTTCTACTGCTGACCTTATTTCAGCAACCTGCTGGAATTCTTTTTGTAAAGGTGTATGTTGGCGATTCATAGCAGCTTGCTCATGCAATGGCATTTGTTCAGTCGCTTGTTTAGTTTTATTTATTGGATGGTTAGACAATACTATTGCTTTTTCCTTACGTTTTTTGGTCTCATTGGGATTAATCTTTGAAGCAATCAACCAACACCAATCTACTACATCATTAACAACAACAGAATACTTCTTCTTCGTTACACGATCGCTGCCTTTACGCATATACAAACAAATATCATATTTTTTATTATGCATATCAGTAAATGACAAAGAGACTTGTCGAATCTTACCATCAACCATTTTATCTACTTTTTCTTTCGCAAAAACACCCCGTAAATCTTGGTCTTTTTCATCATTAAAACCATGCCCAGCGTATTTATTAATAACACAGATAGGAGTTTCATTTAACTTCACCTGACATGTTGTAATATCAATAATATCAATAATTGTGTCTGGGCTACTTTTGTGACGATGATATAAACCAATTTGATGTTGTGACTCGCTTAATTCTAATTGAGCAAATTGTGTTCGAACAATAGCTTTCGCCGAAATTTTATTACGTTTAATAAAAAATAAAATACCCGCTGCTACCGTCATGATAATAATCAATAGAATATACATATTATTTTTCGACTCTTCTTTAGTTTCCGCAAGCTTAACACCGGCCTTTACAGGTACTTTTAAAGTTGTTGTATTTTCATGAGGTAGTTGAAATATTTTTCCTGTGGTTCTATCTAAAACCAACACCTCGCCATTCATATCATAACCAAAAACAACATCACTCTTACTAAGTAGTTGTTGATAACTAAAGTGCCATTCTTCCTTAGGTATATTTTTAATAGGCGTAATAGAACTGGCCGTAGGCATTAAATTTAAAGATTGAACTAACCAAGTTTCGCTTGTTTGCGTCAATATAAGCAATTTATTTCGTAAATGAATCAAGTCACGTCCGCGATATAACAAAGTATCTTTGATCGAATTTTCATCTTGATAAATAACACTTTTTGGTAAGGACTTACGCCAATCATCTTTAATATTAACTAATGATAACAAAGAGTTACCCATGTATTTATGCAATAACAAAAGCTTTTCAGTAGTTTTATTAGACCAAAAGAATTTCTGAATATTTTGCGCACCAAGGGAATATATCTCATCTCTAATTTCAAGAGTCTTTAAAAAAGGATTACTGCTAGGTACAGTAAAACTACGTAAACCAAACTTAGCTGGATTTATACGTAAAATAGCGCCTGAATAAAGTGGCTCTTGTCTATTCTCAGAACCATTCAACGCAATATAGAGCAATCCAAAACCATCATTCCATGATTTTCTAGAGGGATTAAAAGACATTTGTTGAATTGTCATCGTGACATCAGGCACAGCTATACGCAACACTTCTCGTTTGGTATTTATATCAACCGTTTGATGGTTAATTGTGCTAAATTGCCACTCAGTAATGACAGTGTCAAACTTAAGTACTAACTCGGTATTGTCTTGAATACGTTTAGTTTTACTTCGCTTATCTAATAATTCAAGATGAGCTGTGTAAAAAGTGCCATAGCCAGGTTGCTCTCGAAACGCAAAATTTGGATGTAGTGCTATGGCTGTTAATTTAATAGGCAGTTTAGCTTTCTGCTGATTAACACTCATATCTAAGACTTGCTCAGTGCTTTTCATACCATCAACAATAAACATTTGCCCTGTCGTTTTAATGGTAAAGAATTGCTGACTATTTCGCGGATTAACGACTAGCTGCTGCCATTGAGTAAAATCAGCTTGAGGACTATTTATTTGCACCAATTCATCAATTTGATGGTTATTAGTTTCTGCAACTGCAGCTAAAAAAAATAAGCTCACAAAACTAACAAATAGTGTAATAGTTCGTATTATAAATTGAGTTAAATTAAAGACATTCCGCTTGTTATTCATAATTTTCAATACGTACAGAGAATTAATGTTTTCATAAAAGAATAGCAAGAGAATAGTTACATGCATAGATATATGTTAAATGAAGCTTAAAACACGACACTTAAAAAATACATATTTCATTAATACGAGAGAAGTAAAAAGGTTCTGTTTAACAAACTGTGCGAATTTATAGTAGTATTTGCACCGTTTTTGCCTCAATAAACTGCGTTTTATCTGCTGTAGATAAGTAACTCAATTTTCCTTCAATCATTACAGTATCGTTCACTTGTGCTTTCTCAACCAAATACAACGCCTGCTTTCCCCACACATGCAATTCACGTTCTATACTATGGTTTTGCCAACACTGTTTATCAACAGAATAGTCTTGGTGATTAATTGTGACGGTTATTTGTGCCAATGTTTTATTATTTGGTGTTGTGACCACTTGTGCCAATGACGTAAGCTGCCCAGTACATATAATTTGATTTATTGATTGTGTATAACTTTTACTAAACTTTTTAATAAAAGTAGCATGAACAATTGATAAATGATTTTTTACTTTGATATTACTTAAATAGCCTTGTACTAAAATAACGTCGCCTTTATCAGCAGTCAACAGTGCTTGCTCAACCAAATCACCTTCTACTTTAATATGATGGTAACTTGTCCATTCTTTATAAGTATTACTTTTTTTATCTAACCACTTTGAACTCGTTGCGACGGTAATTTCAGTGATAGCTGAAACAGGATTCGCGCGATAACGAATATCAGGTTTAGCAACTAAATTGCCTAATAATGTAACTGAGCATAAATGTTGATTTTGCACAGGTGTATTTATTTTATGCATACTAAAATAGCCCTCATGGCCGTTTTATATAAAACGAGTGATTGTAAAATAGGTTTACATTTTGTGCGTTATAACACAGCACAGTCAAATTAATTAAAAACTTCTATAAATCATAAAAATGATAACAAATTCACTCATGAAGTAAACGGTTAAATCTATTCAGATTAAGCAACCACGATACAATACAAAACGTTCTTAACTATGTTATTACAGGTTGAATCAACTTGTTTTTTTTCATGGTTTTGTAGGCATCAAGACTATATAACAACAAAGCTAACCAAATGAAAATAAACGTTATAAATTCAGCAGCTTGTATAGATTCCTTATAATATAGTGTTGCCAATAAAAACATAATACTTGGCCCTATATACTGAAAAAAACCTAAACTTGATAGCGCTAAACGTTTAGCCGCGGCGGTAAAACATAATAATGGAGCCGTTGTAACTATACCTGCCATCACCAATGTAATGTTAAGACTTTGACTATTTAAAGTTAAATTAGCTGTAGGACTCTCAAGAAAATATAACCAATAGATGAGTGCAACAGGTAACATTATTAGAGACTCAGTTAGTAAACCAACAAAAGAATCTATCTGCATTTTTTTTCTTAAAACGCCATATACAGCAAAAGAACTTGCTAATGCCAATGAAACAATAGGTAGGGATCCCACGGTAAAAAGCTGTATAAAAACGCCAAAAGCAGCCAACATTACCGCTATTTTTTGGTTTCTACGTAAACGTTCACTAAAAATCAACATGCCAAGTGCAACATTGAATAAAGGATTAATAAAATAACCTAAACTTGCATCAAGCAAATGGTTATTATTAATCGCCCAAATAAATATTAACCAATTTGCCGCTAGTACTGCAGCCGACAAAGCTAACTTTAAAACAATCTTAGGCTGTTGGCATAATTGAATAAACACAGGCCACTTTTTAGTCACCATAACTAATAACAGCAAAAATATGCTCGACCAAATAATTCGATGCATTAAAATTTCGCCAGAGCCAATATCAATTAATAATTTAAAATAAAGCGGGGCAATACCCCACATTACATAGGCACCTAATGCATTAAAAACACCGCTGTGTGCGGATAATTGTTGTTTTGGGAATAACATAAATGTGTTTTGGGTTATATGAACTGTTCAGAGCAGCATAGTAACACAACATAAAACAATTGAAGGCGAGAACTGAACTCACAATTCATTAACAGAGATTAACTTTTAATAGAGAATGTAAAGTTAACCTACCATATAAGTCCCCGTTCCAAAGGCAATGTGCTCACCAAGCTCATTGTGCATTTCCATGCGTGCCACAGCAACCTTACTACCACTACGAATAATATGCGCGGTCACTATAAATTCTTCACCTCGCCCAGGTCTTAAAAAATCGGTACGTAGATCTATTGTGCCAATCTTTCGTAAGCTTTGTTCGATTGTTACAGAGGAAACCTCTGGCAATTGTTCTATGATATTGGCAGCAGCTACCGCACCTCCTGCTAAATCTAACGCAGAGGCAGTTACCCCCCCATGAAGAATTTTTTGCGTTGGGTTACCAATAAGTTTATCGTTCCAAGCAAAACGTACTTCTGATGTTTGTGCGCTAAACCGTGTAATTTCAAGTCCGAGTAATTTATTAAACGGCATATTGCTATTCCAAAAGTCTGCAAGTTGTTGATAAATTTCTTCACGATTCATTTTAATTTGACCTGGTCGGACTAGTGTAAAAATAGAGTAGCATCATTTTTATAAAATTGGAAAATAATGATGTCACGATAACATCTCTCAGGTAAAATAAAGCTCACAAAAGCCAATAAAAGAATATCTGTTGAATATTGCCACACTATCTCCTGCTATACAGCCCGATAAACAAACAATATTGCTTACTACATTAAGGCATTACTTTGGTTATGATAGTTTTCGTTCGGGTCAAGCTGAGATAATCAACAATCTTATGCAGGGGCGAGATTCTTTAGTTCTTATGCCTACAGGTGGCGGAAAATCTCTATGTTATCAGCTACCTGCAATACTATTACCTGGTATAACTATTGTAGTATCGCCGTTAATCGCGTTAATGAAAGATCAAGTAGACAATCTCACACATCAGGGGATTCCTGCAGCTTTTATTAATTCTTCGTTAGATCAACAAACGATCAATGATATTTTCTCAAAATTATCACAAGGGGCAATAAAATTACTCTACGTTGCCCCTGAACGCTTAACAAATAGATATTTTTTACAAGGATTGAATGGCTTACCGCTAAGTTTGTTCGCCATAGATGAAGCGCACTGTATCTCTCAGTGGGGACATGACTTTCGCCCTGCCTACACACAGCTACATACGTTAAAAAGTTATTTTCCAAACATACCTGTTATGGCATTAACCGCCACAGCAGACGTAACAACACGTAAAGATATTCTCACGCAATTAGCGTTAAACAATCCTTATATTCACTTAGACAGTTTCGACAGATCAAATATCCGCTTTACCCTAGCACCTAAATATGACGGTGAAAAACAAGTGCTTGGTTATGTGCGAAAACAAGGTGATGATTCGGGCATCATTTATTGTAATAGTCGCTGGCAAGTGGAGAAATTAGCAAAATACCTAGCCGCTTGTGGCATTAATTGCGCAGCCTACCATGCAGGGTTAGAAAGTGATATTCGCGCTCTGGTGCAAGAAGGATTTACCAAAGACAACATTCAAATAGTCGTTGCCACGGTTGCTTTTGGGTTAGGAATTAACAAGCCCAATGTTCGTTATGTTATTCATTTCGAGCCACCTCGTACTTTAGAATCTTATTACCAAGAAGTGGGCCGAGCAGGTCGTGATGGTTTACCTGCAGAAGCTTTATTTTTAGTGGCTGATAAAGACATCAGTCGTATTAAAAAACGCATTAGTGAAGGCGACAATCCACAACGAGTGAATGTAGAAATGCATCGTTTTGCGGCCATGAGTGCCTTTATTGATGCACAAACTTGTCGTAGACAAGTGGTATTAAATTATTTTGCCGAATATACTCAACAAAGGTGTGGTAACTGCGATATTTGCTTAGATCCACCTAGTCAGTTTGATGCAACGGAGGCTGCTCAAAAAGTATTATCTTGTGTTTTTCGTATAAAGCAACAAGGAGATATAAGTCATGTAGTTGATGTTTTACGAGGTGAAAATACAAATAAAGTGGCGAGTTTAGAACACGATAAAGTATCAACTTTTGGTATTGGTAGCACAAAATCACCTGGGTATTGGTTTGCAATTATTGGCCAACTTATTCATTTAGGCTACTTGCAACAAGATATTGAGCAACAATCCACCCTTTGTTTAACTGAAGCATCAAGGGCCGTACTCAAGGCAACAGAACCGCTGATGTTAGCCAGCCCTCGTCTACAAAAAGCTAGCTACTGGCAGAACAAAAAACAATATAAATCATATGACCGTGCTTTATTTAGTAAATTACGTGAACTAAGAAAGCGAATTGCTGACAGTGAAGATATTGCCCCTTTCATAGTATTTAATGATGCAACCTTATCAGAATTAGCACAAATACAGCCCACAACCTCTTCACAAATGTTAGCCATTGCAGGTATTGGTGATGTAAAACTATCTCGCTATGGCAAAGCATTTATGGATGTAATAAAAGAACATAATCAATAATGTATCTCATACTCTAAAACCAAAAAAGCGCCAAAATCAGCGCTTTTTATTTTTTTTATGTTACTTTTCAAATAACCGAACTATTATTCTTTTACTTTAAGCTTGCATAATAAGCAGCTAAATCAGCCATATCTGTTTCGCTTAAAGAAGCAACCATGCCTTTCATGGTAGGATCATTACGCTTGCCTGATTTGAAATCTTGAAGCTGCTTAGTAAGATAAGCTTCTTTTTGGCCAGCAAGGTTAGGGTAAGTAGGCACAGCTGATATACCAGCAACACCGTGACATGCACTACACATCATTGATTTACCTTTACCAGCAGCTGCATCGCCAGCAAATACAGGTGATGCCATCATTACGGTTGCAGAAAGTGCAAGAGTAAGTTTTTTCATAATAATAGTCTCTCTTTATTGTATAAGTATAATTCCTGAACGGATTATAAGTAAATTAACCTATTCTGTCCCTCTTTTTTTAAACATACAGTGATTCAAATCATTATTAACTGTAATATTAACGACACGTGAATTATTTTATTATGTACAAATAGGTAGTTTTATTCAAGTCACCCAATTAAAGTACTGATGGAGCGGTAATGACACCCATAAAATCAATCAACCTTATTGATGAAAAAATATCTATTATTTTTGACACACATTGGTTTCAAGAAGGTATTCACGAACTCAGTCTGCAACTACTCAATAAAATACAAAGTTATGATATAAAAGAGATAACACAGGGAGCAGACAGAGAAAGCTGTCGTTTTATTTGGTTAAACGCAGAGTTTTCTTTGCATTTTGATTATTATAGTCAATCTTGCTGGTTTAGTGCTCATGATGAAATGAGCACCTCAAAAATTCAGTCTTTATTCAAACTTTTAACTGAAAAATCATCATGATTATATTTGATAAAATTCTATTGAGTCGTTGCTTTTTAGGTGAAAATGTTCGCTACAATAGTGAAATAATTACGTTTAATTCCCCCTTAATAAAGCTATGGCAACAGCAAAAACGAATTATCGCTATTTGCCCTGAAGTCGCGGGTGGTTTAACTGTACCTAGAGAACCAGCTGAACAACAAGCCCATAATGATGAAGTCATAACAATCTCTGGTAGTAATGTAAGTAAACAGTTTAATAAGGGGGCAAACCAAGCACTCGCATTATGCCAACAACATAATATTCGCTTTGCGGTTCTCAAAGAATCAAGTCCGTCATGTGGCAGTACACTTATTTATGATGGCTCATTTTCAAATAAAAAAATAGCAGGTCAAGGAATCACAAGTAAATTACTCACAAAGGCTGGTATTAAAGTTTTTTCTGAAAACAATTTAAACGAGTTGGCAGCCCTATTAGATAAGTAAAATAAAAACGCCCCTTACCTATATAATATTTTTACGACTTCGATTAATCAGCTGATTTAACGACTCTTTATTTTGCATTTCACTAATACCGCATGAAATACTCACTTTTGGCAACCTAACCCCTGACTGCACACTAACAAAACGGAGCTTTTCAACTCCTTGCTTTATTTTTTTAGCTATTTCACTCGCAATACTACCATCTACATCAGGCAGCAAAATTATAAACTCATCACTAGCAAAGCGAACAGGTAAGCCGCTGCCATCAACGTAGCTGGTTACTTTTTTGGCTATTTTTGATAAAATAACATCTCCAATTAACGCGCCAAAGCGTTCAGTAAAAGAACTAAAATCATCAACACTGATCACAATGGTAGCAATCTCCCTATCAGCGTCATCATTAAGCCAAGCATCTACATGTTTAGACATAGATTTTCGGTTATGTAAGCCCGTAATAGGATCTAAATATATTTCTTTACGTGCTTCCTCAAGCTCTATAGATAAATTATGCGCCTGTGTTTTAGAGTGTTCAATTTTTTCAACTAATTTTTGCTGTTGCTTCTTAAATGAAATTGACGCCTTATACAGCATAGCAATAGCCTGCTTCATTTCATTTTGATTATTCGACATTAATGCTGGAATGTTATTATCGAGCTGCTCAATAAGATCTTGTGCGTTTGAACTTGATTGTTGACAATTACTTTGAATTTCAGTGAATAACAGTGAAAGATCAGAAATAATTTCTGTTCTAAATTGGCTTTGTTTAAGTAAATAATCTTTATACAATTGCTCCATAAAGAAGCTATCTAAGGGCTTGCCTGACAATAATAAATGCTTAATGTTAGCAGTTAGTAGTGGTTTAGTATTTTTACAATACTCATAACTCACGGCATAATTTATAGGACTAACAGGTAAATTCCACTGATTCAGTTGAGTAACTGCCAGTTTCATGGTTTTATTTGCTTGTGTTATGGAATCGTGATATTTCACCTTTTTGCCTCTATGGTATTATCACTCTAGTGCTCTTTGGCACCTACTAGTTAGATTCTCTAGTATTTGAATCTAAATATCTACTAATTCATTGTAAATTTTATTGAAAATATTGCTAAAATAGACGCGACTTATTTAAATGAAATAATTTTAATGAAATATTTTTTACTCTTTTTTTATCTGCTTTTATTGTCAAGCTGTGGCCACACAAATCACCCCACTCCAAAAGAAGTTGTCACAACAGCTGATCATCAATTACAACAACTAATTAATGTATATCAAGTTTTTTATCAAAACAATAGCCCTTTTAACGATCCTAAAGAGGGTGGGAATAATGCTAAATTACCTGATTTGTCTCCAGAATTTCTGGCAGAACAAGATTCAAAGCGACAGAAAATTTACCGAGCTTTAATGAATATTAAAACTGAAAAACTAAGCGTTGATAATAAAATTAATCATGCAATATTAACCTATACACTAAAAAACCAATTAGATAGTTATCAAAATAAAGAACACTACATGCCCTTAACTGCTGAGGCGGGCTTCCATGTTTGGATTACCAAAATTAGCCAACAAGTTAACCTAAAAAGTATACAAGATTATCAAGACTATTTATCAAAGTTACGTGCCCTTCCTCGTTACTTTGATCAACAAATGGCTTGGATGAATATGGGAATAGAATCAGGGGTTACACAGCCGAAAGTAGTATTAAAGGGTTTTGAACAATCCATCGTTGCCTTTATTAATACAGAAATCATTGACAGCGACTATTATCGTCCTTTTAAAAAAATGTCAGACTATATCCCCGAGGAAACTCAAGCTGCACTCAAAGCAAACGCGAAAACAATTATTGCTGAGCAAGTCATACCTACTTATCAAAAATATTATGACTTTATGGTGAATAGATATAAACCCAATGCAAGAAATAATATTGCTGCCACATCATTACCAAACGGTAAAAGTTATTATCAAAACCGCGTTGAGCATTACACCACTATAGATATTACCGCAGCCGAAGTACATAAAATAGGGCTAGAAGAAGTTGAACGTATCCGCACTGAAATGAATGATATTATAAAATCAGTTCGGTTTGATGGTGACTTTGCCGCCTTCATTAATTTTTTACGCAATGATGAACAGTTTTACGCAAAAACACCTATTGAATTACTGAAAGAAGCCTCATACATTGCTAAAAAAATGGATGCGAAGCTGCCCTCACTTTTCAAAACACTACCAAGAACACCATATGGGGTAATTGAAGTTCCTGCGAGCATAGCGCCAAAGTATACAACGGGTCGTTATTCTGGTCCTGCTCGTGATGACCAAGCAGGTAACTATTGGGTGAATACCTACCGATTAGATAGACGACCATTATATGTGCTTCCAGCATTAACTTTGCATGAAGCGGTGCCAGGACATCATCTGCAAGGGTCAATTGCTAAAGAAATGTTGAATGTTCCAAAATTTAGAAACCGTGTTTATATCTCTGCTTTTGGTGAGGGGTGGGGCTTATATTCAGAATACCTTGGTATAGAAGCAGGCATATATGAAAATGCATACCAAAATTTTGGCCGCTTGACCTATGAAATGTGGCGCGCTTGTCGACTTGTTGTCGACACGGGCATACATGATCAAGGTTGGTCAAGAAAACAAGCAATAAATTACCTAGCTAACAACACCGCATTATCACTGCATAATGTGCAAACAGAAATTGATCGATATATTTCATGGCCAGGACAAGCATTATCATACAAAATTGGTGAATTAACCATTAAGCGCTTACGAAAGAAAACAGAAAAAGCCCTAGGCGAAGACTTTGATTTGCGTGATTTTCATGATCAAATATTAAAAAATGGTTCTATGCCATTAAGCATGCTAGAAAAAATTATTAATCAATATATAACTGAAAAGATGGAAAATAAAACGATAAAGAAATAAGAATTGGCAAGGAAGCCACGCAAAGAAAACCGAGGAAAAACAGTAGACTGTTTAAAATAGAAGAGCCCCCACTACATCTAAATTTGGCAGTACCGCTGTCATAGGTTTCCCGTTAGACCGGTTACTTTGCGTCTCTAGTTTTCACTAGATTTGCCCTTGTCGAGCTTTAGTCGCTCGAATTCATTATAACCTTCCAATTTAATTTGTAAACAAATAACTAACATCCTAATGCTAATCACGTTAAAATGGTTTCGTTACTCTTCTAACGTTGTGTTTTTACTCAGGTTAATAATGAAAAATTTTTTTACTCTATTTAAACTTATGCCAACATACCTGCTATTAACAATAAGTTTCAGTGTGTTTTCTGCAGAACAAACACAATCACCAAAAGATCAACTAATTAAAAAAGTAGAGTTTTTGATTACTCAAAATAACGAAAAGCTCGATTACAACGAAGTATTAACATTAAGTAATCAAATCATTATTCAAAGAGAAAAGTACCCAAGCGCAATCATCGCCAAAACGTATTTATTACTTGCCTATGTAACGAGCAATAAGGGTGAACTAGAAACCGCATATCAATTTATTCAAGATGGTTTAACTGCACTTCCAGGACAAGATCCAATAAAGCTATGTTTACAAATCAAGTTAGCTGATATTCTTTCAGCCAAAAAATTATATAAACAACTGCTGATCACAGCTCAAGAGGCTATCGATATGCCTCAAGATAAAAATAAGGTTTCCTATTCTTTATTTGCATTAAGTTATCGAAGTGTTGCCTATGCCATGTTAAACCAGTATGAATCAGCATTAAATGATTTACAAAGAATAGAGTCTATCATCGAAGAGAATCCATCTTTTGCAGAACACATCGCCTTATTAAGTATTTTAGCCAATGCATACTACCACTTAACCGATTATCAAACAGCCCTGACAATGAATCTAAAAATATTACAATTACGATTTAAATTAAAAAGGTTGGAGAATGTTGAAAAAACCTATTACCATTTAGGTAATACTTTTTACCGTTTAAATCGATTAGATGATGCATATAATGCCTACTGGGAATCTAAAAAGTATGCCGAAAAAAAATCAGCCAAAATACATATGGCATATGCTAGCCAAGGGTTGGGGTTAACTCTCTTACAACAAAAACAATTTACTGAAGCAAAAGCAGAGCTTAAACAGGCAAAAATATTATTCTATCAACACAATTTAACAACCCCTTATCTAGAAACAATTATTTCATTAATTCAGCTCAATAATTTAACTAAAGAGAAACAGGCTTCTTTCGCTTTACTAGAAGAAGCAGAGGAACTGGCAATAAACATAGAATTAACTAATGATTATATCATTATATACCAATTACTTGCTGACTTTCACGTACATAAAAATCATATAAGCAAAGCCTATTTTTGGCAAAAAAAATATAGCTCAGCCCTACTAACATTGAAAAGAGCATCCATATCAAATAATCCACTAGCAACTAAACATACAATCAGTTCAGCTAAATCAGCAAACATAGTGGCTAGCACAAAAGCACGCGATCTTTCTGTAAAGCTTGCTGAGCAAAGTGCATCAGCCGCCTCTTATTCAACCAAATATAAACAGCAACAAATCGTCATTGTAATATTATCAAGCCTAATATTTTTATTACTGTGCTTTATTATATTTTGTTGGTTACAAGATAGAGCTAATAAACTCAAAAATGCACATGAGGCAATAGAAAAACCAAGCCATATGATTGCCACGCCAATACAAACCAAAGAGCTTTATGAAAAAAGCTTTAATATGGCCAGAAAATACTCATACCCTCTGACACTAAGCTATATTTCAATTAGTAATTGGCAAGAATTGACCTTTCAATTTAATAAAAAAATAGTGACGGAAGTTGCGCGAGAAATAGCCAGTGTAATCAACAAGCACATCAATGAATTTGAAAGTGCAGGGTTAGTTCATGAAGGAGAATATTTACTCATTTTTCCTCACCAACATAAAAAAGAAGTAACCATGGTGATAGAAAAATTAGTGTTGGACTTAAAGCTTAGATTCTTTGCTAATTTAGGTGATTTTTCAGTTGTTATTGCCTACTCAACTGAAAGCCCGAATTTTCAAGATATAGACCCTTATATTTATCTCTCTCAATTAAGTAATTCAATAAAAATAAACCAGTAACTAAACGCATTATAAGCGCTATATTGAGTTGGGATAGAATCAAAGTTATGGAGAGAAGATATGAGTGATGAAAGCGTTAGAGCAGAGCAATGAAATGATTCTCCACTCAGCAGAATTAAAAGGCTAACTTCTCAGTTTAATATTGGCTGAAGTATCAATTTCGCCTTCTATAGAAATGGTTGCGGTATTCCCATTACATTGTAATATCGCAATATTACCATGATGGCTATGGCGAATATAAGCAAGATCATAACCAAATTGAGATAAGCTACTTGCTGCAAATTTTTGAGCTAACGAAAGCCTAGCCCATAATGTGCTTGTTACATCACTATTTTGCTCTCGTCTTTCTAGTAAGGCTTCTCTTTGAATATTAGCTTGCATATAAATCTCAAAATTTAACTAATCATACCAACAACGATAATAAAAATATGTTAAATATACAAAATTAAATAAAATATCAAGCTAAAATATCCTAATTTGTTTTAGACATCAACACTTATTAAATGAATAATACCTGTTATTATGTCTGAAAATATAAATAAAATATAGAGTATTTAAATGAGCATTGTTTTAGATGAGTTACTTTCTTTACTAAAATTAGAAATAATAGAACAGGGAATATACCGAGGACAAAGCCAAGATTTAGGCTTTAGAGCTTTGTTTGGCGGACAAGTAATGGGACAAGCATTATCAGCCGCACAAGAAACCATTAGTTCAGACCGTTTTGTGCATTCTCTTCACTCTTACTTTTTACGTGCTGGTGATGCGTCCAAGCCTGTAGTTTACGAAGTAGAAGATATTCGAAACGGTGCCAGTTTCAGCACAAGAAGAGTGCAAGCAATACAGAATGGCAAAGCAATCTTTTACATGACCGCTTCTTTTCAAAAACCCGAAGATGGTTTTAATCACCAAGACAATATGCCCACAGTCCCGGGGCCTGATGGTATTCCTTCGTACAGCGATTTTATTATAGAAAATCAAGATGCTCTGCCTAAAGCAATGCGCGATAAATTTTTAGCTGAAAAGCCAATAGAGATTCGTCCAATCCAACAATATAATTGGCTAAAGCCAGAAAAGGCAGACTCTACATACCAAATTTGGTTTAAAACCAATGGAAGTTTATCTGATGACCTACGCAGCCATAGTTGTATGCTTGCCTATGCATCTGATTTTCATTTTTTACCTGCGTCATTATTACCCCATGGTGTTAGCCATTTGCTGCCAAACTTCCAAATAGCAACGGTTGACCATGCCATGTGGTTTCATCGCCCATTTCGCTTTGATGACTGGCTGTTGTATTGTATAGATAGCCCTTCTGCTAGCAATGGACGAGGCTTAGTTCGTGGACAAATTTTTAATCGTCGAGGCGAGCTTGTCGCTTCAACGATGCAAGAAGGTGTTATTAGGCAACGATAGCCTAATCTAGCGCACTAGAAATTTTAATTACTTGAAATATATAACAATATTGTTTCAACTAATACGCTAGCTTGAGCGATTTTCTACTTCTATTAGTAATATCAGTTTCATTAAGTTTGTGATCTTGTTGTGCGTAGGAAAAATAAATCAGGTCAAGGCGCTTGATTGAGCAATAGCAGGCTATTGGGATTGGGAGCAACGCCGCCATGGAGTATTTTAACCAGCACAAGTGGGCAATAATTTAGTGAAATTGGTATAAAATAAATAGGTTAAATTTCGCGTCAAAAGTTAGCCCATTGCAAATAAAACTAAACCGAGTTTAGATGAGCACTGATGAATAACAATTCCTTAATCACAGTTTGCTATTTACTGCTGAACTTTTCCAATCAAACCCTGTAGGATTTTGAAAGACACGCAAATCAAAATGTGGGGCAATAGCTAATAAGTGATCAAAAACATCCGCTTGAATTTTTTCATATTGAACCCAATCTGTTGTGTTGGCAAAACAATATAGCTCTAATGGTAAACCGCTTGCTGTTGCAGGTAACTGCCGCACCATTAAAGTTAAGTCATTACGAATATTTACATTCTCATGTAGATACATTTCTATATAAGCTCGAAACGTCCCAATATTCGTTAACTGTCTCGTATCAATGACACTCGAATGCCCGCCTTGGTTTAACATTTTATTTTCAATTTCAAGTTTATTTTTTTTATCTGTTAAATAAGTTTTCAACAAGCTGGTGCTTGCTAAAAAATCAACTTTTTCCAACGAGTAAAAGTTAATACTACCAATATCTATCAGTAAGCTACGTTTAATACGTCTAGCCCCTGTATGATACATATTACGCCAATTTTTAAACGAATCACTAATCAAAGCATATGTCGGTATTGTCGTGATTGTTTTATCAAAATTTTGCACTTTAACCGTGTTTAAACCAATTTCAATCACATCACCATCAGCACCATATTTAGGTAGCTCAATCCAATCCCCTGCTACAACCATTTTATTGGCCGAAATTTGAATACTAGCAACCAATCCCTTAATGGTATCTTGAAAAACCAAGATAAGCACCGCAGTTAACGCGCCTAAACCACTCAGTAAATATATTGGAGATCTATTTAGAATAAGCGCAATAATGACAATGACAGCAACAAGATAAACAACTAACTTAATTACTTGAATGATCGCATTAAGTGGTAAATATTTTTGCTTGGCTGTTTCACCATATAAACTTTTACCTACGTTAAGCATTGCACTTATACTGTGGGCAACTTGAAAGGTTAAAAATATCTTTGCAAATAGTATAAGTAAATTAGCAGCCAATGACTCTTCAGTAAAAATAAGGGGGGTCATCAATAAAATAAAAATGAAAGGCAGTAACAATGTGAGGCGCGTTAATACACCATATTCAATTAAAGTATCATCCCATTGGTTTTTGGTTTTAATAATCAATTTATAAGTTATTTTAAGAATTTGATTTTTAGCAATGTAGTAACTAATTACTGCTATAAATAAAATAACAAATAGGCTAATCAGCAATACACTTATTTCAAAGTGTTCATCACTAATCCCTAGCTTTAGTACCCAAGTTGTTATTAACTCATTCATATAGATCCCTTACTAGCGTTCAATTGATTTAGCCGTTTGTTGCATTTTATCAAGTCTAACATCTTTATCATGCCAAAATTGCATTAACCATTTTTGGAAGGCTATTTTATGTGCGCGATCATTGGCATAATCACCACTTAATTCATGAGAAATTTTCTGTGTATATATTTCAATATGAATATTTTTAACACGACCACAAAGAAAATCGCCAAAACTTGGAGTGCCGTCAGGGTAATAAATTGTAACATCGACAATAGTAGTTAAATATTCGCCCATGGCATCAAGTACAAAAGCAACGCCACCCGCTTTAGGCTTTAACAAATGATTATAAGGTGAATTTTGTTTATCATGTTTACTTTGCGTAAAGCGGGTACCCTCAATAAAGCTCATAACACTCACAGGTTTATGCTTAAATTTCTCACAAGCTTTACGCGTGGTTTCTAAATCTTTCCCACGTAAGTGAGGATTCTTTTTTAAAAAAGCTTGAGAGTAACGTTTCATAAAAGGAAAATCTAACGCCCACCAAGCTAATCCTAAAATAGGAACATAAATTAATTCTTTCTTTAAAAAGAATTTTAAAAAAGGAATTTCACCGTGCAAAATTCTTTGGAGCACCAGAATATCCACCCAACTCTGGTGATTCGCTAACACCAAATACCAATCTTTTTTATTTAACCCTTCTAAACCTGTGATTTGAAGATTCATTTTAGTAAAGAGCTTTTGATTAAGTGTATTGATTGCAACCCAATTACTCGCCATTAAATCTAATAAATAACTTAAAACCTTCTGAAAAAAACTTAAAGGGATTATTGCTTTAAGTAAAGAAAAAACAACAATAGGAATAACCCAAAACACGGTATTAAGGGTGTAAAAACAAAAAGACAAAATAGCAATAAGTGGCGCAGGCAGAAAATTAAGCATGATTAAAAACGTTTAAGTCAGTTACAAAAAAATAAATTAACTATATTTAATCACGCTTTGTCAAGAATTTGTATTTTTAATTAATTTATAACAAAAGAGATATGCTTTATCAGTATTTAGGCGCACAATAATGTCTAACTTTAACGGTGAATTTTTACCTATATAAGTTGAATGACTACCCAGTTTTTAGCATACTAAAATAAGCAAATAATAACAGGAGGAAAAATGAATTTTAATAGAGCTGTAATCAAAGTGGGTAGCGCTTTAGTTGCTCCCGCCAAAAATGGTTGTAGCGGAAAGTATACTTTAGCAATAGCTCAATTTATAACTAAATGTCATCAACAAGATAAGGAAGTTATTCTAGTCTCTTCAGGTGGTGTTGCTGCTGGCCGCAGTGTTATCCGTCATGGTAGCCCAGAATTATCAGTCTCAATGAAAAAAGCTATGTCGAGTGTTGGCCAAATGAAAATGATGGCAAACTGGCAACGATTTTTTGATATACCTTGCAGTCAAATATTAATCACTCAAGACGATCTTGAAGATCGTGAGCGCTATATATCTATAAAAGACACCATCCAAATTCAATTAGAAAATGGCATTCTTCCCATCGTTAATGAAAATGATACGGTAACAACTGAAGATCTAAAAGTGGGAGATAATGACAACCTTTCAGCCCTAGTTGCACAAGCCTGTGAAGCTGATTGTCTATTTATTTTGAGTGATATAGACGGTGTGTTTACTAAAGACCCTAACATTCATGATGATGCGGTATTGATTCCTAAAATTGATGAAATTACCGATGAAATATATGCCATGGCAGGCACCAGCCGTAACCATTTATCTACTGGGGGAATGAAAACCAAAATAGAAGCGGCAGAAAAAGCCACAGAACATGGTATTAACACTTTTATTCTCAACGGTACCAAAAGCGAAGTATTTGAGTCATTAATACGTGGAGTGAATCCAGGAACGCTTTTCTCGGCTGAGCAAAACACCATTAAAGCTAAAAAACACTGGCTAAAACATACAGTGAAAAGTCACGGCAGAATAACCTTAGACAAAGGTGCTGTAAATGCCCTTTTAAACAAAGGTGCTTCACTATTACCCGTAGGCATTAAGTCTGTTGCAAGAATATTCGATGTTGGTGACTGTGTTGATATAATTGATCAGCAAACTAAAACCATCATAGCAAAGGGTATTACCCAATATAGTAATAAAGAATTAAAACGTATAAAGGGTAAACACAGCGACGAAATAAAGCTCATTTTAGGGCATGACGCTGGTGACGAAGTCATCCATCGTGATGACATGGTCGTTCTTGAACAAAATATTGAAGTTAAACCTGCCAAAGTAGCGCCAAAAGAAACTGAAATCAAAGGAACACAATAATATGCAACAATTTAATATGGCAACAATGGCAACGAATGCAAAAGTCGCAAGTAGAGTTGCAGCCCAACTAACAACAATTGAAAAAAACACACTATTAAACAGTATTGCTGATGCCATTGAGGCCAATAGTGATCAAATTATTAAAGAAAACAGTAAAGATATTGCAGCTGGCAGAGAAAAAGGCTTAGCTGAAGCTATGCTAGATAGGCTTTTATTAACTAAACAAGGCATTAAAGACATAAGTGGTGCTATTCGTGAAATAGTTGCTTTAACTGATCCTGTTGGCGATATTGCAAATTTATCATTACGTCCTAACGGTATGCAAGTAGGAAAAATGCGCATACCTTTAGGTGTTATCGCCATGATTTATGAAGCACGCCCTAATGTTACTGCGGAAGCAGCTGCACTTTGTATAAAATCGGGGAATGCCGTTATTCTTCGCGGAGGCTCTGAAGCTATTCATTCTAATTTAGCCTTAGCTAATTGTTTACATCAAGTACTCACTGAGCATGGCGTTGATAAAAATATTGTCAGTGTTATTCCTGATACTAGCCGTAGTGTTATTGAGCAATTACTAAAACAAAGTGATACTATCGATTTAGTGATCCCACGTGGTGGTGAAGGCTTAATTCGTTATGTCAGTGAGAATAGTCGTATCCCCGTTATTCAGCATTTTAAAGGTGTTTGCCACTTGTTTATTGATAAATATGCTGAGTTAAACAAAGCCATTAATATTTTAGTTAATGGAAAAACCCAACGACCCAGTGCATGTAACTCACTCGAAACCTTATTAGTACACAAGGATATTGCAGCTGAATTTTTACCCTTAGCAGCTAAAGCACTAACGGATGCCGCAAATGTTAAAATTCATGCTTGTGAAAAAAGTCTGCCGTATTTTAACAATGCTGAACAAGCAACGGACGATGATTATCATGCTGAATATTTAGCCCAAGAAATTGCCGTTAAAGTTGTCACTAGCTATGATGATGCCGTTGCTCATATTAATGCATACACTTCAGATCACACTGAGGTTATTGTCACACAAGATACTTCTCGCGCTCAACAGTTTATACGTCAAATCAACTCATCCGTTGTGATGGTAAATGCTTCATCGAGGTTTTCTGATGGTAACCAATTAGGGCTCGGCTCTGAAATTGGTATATCAACTAGCAAACTACATGCATATGGTCCGATGGGGTTAGAGTCATTAACCACAGAAAAATTTGTTGTTTTTGGTGATGGTCAAATTAGAGACTAAGCCAAGCTGATCGACTTAACGATTTAAAACAATAACCCTAATACTTATTCCCTGCGATATAGGAGATGAGTATTAGGGCGTTATAAAACTCAGAGCAATTCCATTAAAGGGTGGTGAGTATCGCTAATTCTTCAGAAAATAAATCAGCAAAAAAGATCAAAAGTGGAAAAACATAAAAATACCCCCTCATAAACAGCTGAATTGTTCTATTTGCATGATTTAGTTCCATAAAATAATCCATTATTCTTCTCCCCTTAAAGGCAATAGAAAAACAAATTACGGCTGTAATGACTAAACTTTTGTCTGCGGTTTCTGCTACCAAAGCATTCGCCAATGTAACTATCATCAGCATAATCCAAGAAATATCTAACGCATTTAACTTATTTAACTTAAACATTATCACTCCTTATCTAAGTACATATAACAGTGGAAAAATAATAACCCAAGCAAGATCTACCATATGCCAATAAGACGCTATTGCCGTTAAGCCAAGGTGATTACTCTGTGTATAACGACCAGATTTAAGCTGAAAAATAGCCCAAATTAAACTACCACTAGCCCAACCAACATGAAGCAAATGGTTAAACGTCATATAATAATACAAGGTGTAAAACTTATTTGTGTTAGTTTGAATACCTTGATTAACATTCCAGTGATATTCCCACACTTTTATAACTAAATAGATGCCTCCACATAAGATTGCACGCCATAACCACTTAATACTTTCATCTGGTTTATTAACACGAATAGAAGCTAAAGCCTTAGCAACAAAATAACTGCTTGAAATTAAAGCAACTGTATTCAGCGTTCCCGCTAAGGTATTAAGCTGTAATGGACCTTGATTAAACTGCTCGGGGTAATGCGCCTTAGCAATAAAATAAATAATAAAAAACAAAGCAAATTCAGTTAATTCTGCAAAAATACCCACCCAAACCGCTTTGTTGCCTGGTATTTTATTAACCGTTTCGGGTTCATCTTTCACTGCACCACAGCCGTTTAAATAAAAAGTATTTTCCGTAATAATATTCATAAATCACCTATTAGAGATTACTACACGAATGTATGTTGTTATACCATCTATGGTATTGTTAGATTATTTCATACCACTGTAAAAAATCATTGATTTATCTAAAGAAACCTGTGGTTGTTCTATAGATTTAATGGTAAAACTAATATCAATTATTGCTTGAGTCATTTTTTCACTATCAACAGATAAGGTCAGAGGAAATTCTCTCATTACGCCAGCTTTAACCATTAAATTTTTAGGTAAGGTTAGATTAGCGTTTTCAAGACCCGCAACTGAAATTTTATAATGTGAGTCTTGTTGGGTTTTGTTAAGTATTTTCAGCGTATAAGTATTCTCTACAATACCTAAATAATTAGTACGGTAAAGCATATTTCTATCTCGTAAAATAGAGGCTTCTAATGGAATTCGAGTGTTTATCCAATAGGTTGTTAATGTAAAAATAATCATAGTGAAAAGCCCGTAGGCAATCACTTTATAATTGATTCTTTTTGATTTTTCATTCGATAATGCTTGCTCACTGGTGAATGAAATCAAACCTTTTGAGTAATTGAATCGAGCCATAGTTTCATCGCACGCATCAATACACAAAGCACAATTAATACATTCATATTGTAAACCATTTCGTATATCTATACCTGTAGGACAAACGTCTACACAAAGATTACAATCAACACAATCACCCAAGCCAAGCGCCTTAGGATCATCTTTCAATTTACGAGGTGATCTTTTTTCACCACGAGATTTATCATAGGCCACAAGCAAGGTACTTTTATCAAACATTGCTGCTTGAAACCTGGCATAGGGACACATGTCAGTACAAACTTTTTCTCTTAACCAACCCGCATTACCATAGGTGCATAACGTAAAAAAACATAACCAAAACGTCACTATAGCAGAGCAATCCAATTGGATAATATTACTATATAACTGGGTAACAGGAATAAAATAAGAAATAAAGGTACTAGCACTAATAAAAGACATTAATAACCATATAAAATGTTTTATACTTTTTTTCTGAAATTTATTGAATGTCATTGGCTGTTTATCAAGTGCAATTCTTTGATTTCTCGTCCCTTCAACTCTATGTTCTACCCACACATAAGCTAATGTCCATACAGTTTGTGGACAAACAAAACCACACCACACACGCCCTAACCAAGATGTCACAAAAAATAACGAAAAGGCTCCAACCATAAAAATACTGGCTAACAAAATAAAATCTTGCGGCCAAAAAGTGACAGAAAAAAATCTGAACTGTTGCTTAGCAATATCAAGCAAAACAGCTTGCTGACCGTCATATTGAATAAACGGTAGTGAAATGAATATAAAAATTAAAATCCAACTAAGTAATCGTCGGATCTTTTGATAAACCCCTTTTTGCTCTCGAACATAGATTGACTCGTTAGATTTATAGGGTTTAATAATTAGGTTTTCTTCTTGAAGATCAAAGTTCATTGCTAGCTACAGCTTAATAATTAATTTACCAAGCTATAACAAAAAACAGGCCAACAATGAAAAACTATAACGGTTTGATTTTAAATAATTAAATGCATCAGCACCCTGATGCGTTACACGATATATCGCGAATAAGCGATATATCGTGTAATTTTCAATATTAGCGAACTATATTGAGTTTTTTCATTTTAGATCTCAACGTGCTATCAGGCATGCCTAGAATTTTCGCCGCGCCGGCATTACCACCTATACGCCACTGACATGCTGTTAATACCTCGATAATATAATTTTTTTCAACTTCAGCTAAAGTGCTTTTAGTTGAGATGCTATTCTTTGGATGATGATTAAAATCTTGTTTAATATTTAGAATTTTTGAATTCGATAAAATAACTTCGCGCTCAAGAATATTTTGTAATTCTCTAATGTTTCCTGGCCAATCATAGTGAGATAACTTAATTAAACTACGATTGTTTATTCCTGTTATATTCTTATTAAGCTTCTGATTTAACTTATGTAAAATACTATTACACAGCAATGGAATATCATCAATTCTATCTCTTAATGCAGGCACTTCTATTGGAAATACATTTAGCCTATAGTATAAGTCCATTCGAAATAAACCTTGTTCAACCATAAACAATAAGTTTCTATTGGTGGCAGCAATAACCCTAATATCAACTTTTATCGTTTTACTACCTCCCACTCGTTCAAATTCACGCTCTTGCAACACTCTCAATAACTTAGTTTGAGCTTCAGCTGATAACTCACCAATTTCATCTAAAAATAACGTTCCTTTATCTGCTAGCTCAAAACGTCCTTTACGCCTTTCATTCGCTCCTGTAAATGCCCCTTTTTCATGACCAAACAATTCAGATTCTAATAAATTAGCACTAAATGCCGAGCAGTTAACTTTAACCAATGGGGAATTACATCGATGACTTAATTGGTGCAAATTGCGAGCAACTACTTCCTTTCCAGTTCCATTTTCACCTAAAATTAAAACAGTACTGTCTGTTTGGCTAACAATTTTTATTTGATCTAATAACGCTTTGAATAAAGAGCTAATACCTTCTAAACCAGACCCTGTCCAATTTTGGTTTATTTCATCTTGCAAATAAGTATTTTCTTCTTGAAGTTTTTCACTTAGTTCATTTACTTTCTTTAAAGCCTCACGCAAATTAAAATCGGTCAACTTTTGTTGGCTTACATCCCGAAAAACGGCAACGGCTCCAATAAGTTTCCCCTCTTTGTATACAGGGGTTGAGGTGTATTCTACTGGAAAAAAACTGCCATCTTTCCGCCAAAATACTTCATTCGTTACTCGTCGTTTTACACCATCACGCATGGTGTTATAAATTTCACATTGCTCTACAGGATATTCATCACCGTTCTCATGACTATGATGATGATACTCATGAATATTTTTACCCAATAGCTCATGCGCGGGCCAACCAGTCATATGTTCCGCAGCTGGGTTAACAAAAACAGCATTTCCTTGTGCATCAAAGCCATAAACCCCCTCGCCTACAGCATTTAATAGCAATTCTGGATCAGATAAAAACTGTTTGATTGTATGAGACATAACCACCTCTTGCATAAACACGAAATACCGTGCCTTCTTTAAACGGATTATGATAGATTTTAGATAGAATTGAAAATATTAAACTAATTAAAAACAATATCTTTTCACAAGTGATAATCAACTTTATACAAAGATAATTACCATGTTTTAGTACGCTTTATTTAACTTCACCTAGATCGACATCTTGTTACTGCTTTATTCACCATTAAATATATTTATTAACTGTCATATGGCACTTGTACCAGAGGCGTTAACTAAGTATTCTATGCGGCCGTTTTTGGTAGATATTGAGTAGGTAAAAGATGATAGGTTTTGATTATGGTACATCCAATTGTAGTGTTGCAGTGATGAACAATGGTCAACCTAAAATAGTCTCGCTATTAAATAACAATACAATTGCGTCAAACTTGTATGCTCCTGATCGCGACATCATCACGCACTGGTTACATCAACAATTAAAAGGTGAGCAACAAGCTGATTTTGCAACTGAACGTAAAATACAACTTTTAAAAGGGCAAAGAGCACAACGTGAGCTTACTTTAGATGGCATTGATAGTGAGTTGGTCTTTGGTAAATCAGCTTTGAATAAGTATTTGGAAGATCCAGAAGAAGGCTACTATATCAAATCGCCTAAATCTTTTCTTGGTGCTAGCGGTTTAGCACCGCTACAAATTCAATTATTTGAAGATATTGTTGCGGCAATGATGAGTAATGTTAAAAAACTCACTGAAACAACGCTAGGCTATAAAATAACCCAAACCGTTATCGGACGACCAATAAACTTTCAAGGGTTGCACGGTGAAGAGAGTAACAGACAAGCCATAGAGGTATTAACTAACGCAGCTAAACGCATTGGCTTTAAAGACGTTGAATTTCAATTTGAACCTGTCGCGGCTGGCTTTGAGTTTGAAGCAAGTTTAACAAAAGAAACCCGTGTGTTAGTAGTGGATATTGGCGGTGGCACAAGTGATTGTTCTTTCTTATTAATGGGACCAAAGTTAAGTCGTAGTGAAAACCGCACGCAACATTTGTTAGCCCATAGCGGTGTACGTATTGCAGGTAATGATTTTGATATTCAACTCGCCTTACAAGGAATTATGCCAAGCTTAGGGATGAATAGTCTATTGAAAACAGGCAAACCCATGCCTACCAGTAGTTTTTACCAAGCCTTAGCTATCAATAATATTAATGAGCAAACAGCATTTTATAGCGCAAAGAATAGACGAGATCTAGTACAACTGTCTCGAGATGCCCAAAATACCGAAATGGTCGAACGATTATTAACGGTACATGACCACAAACTTAGCTATCAATTAGTTAACGCTGCTGAACAAGCTAAAATAGCCTTATCAGAACATGATAAGCACACCATTAATTTAGATAACATTAGCGAACAACTCAGTACTGACGTAACTAAAGAAACACTGCGTACAGCCAATGCACGTACACTCTCAAGCATCGGCAATTTAATGCAATCAGCGGTAAATCAGGCGCAATGCCAACCAGACGTTATTTTTGTTACTGGTGGCACCGCTAAATCACCCGTGTTAAGTGATTTTTTACAACAACAGATGCCTAACATCCCTATTGTTGTTGGTGATCACTTTGGTAGTGTTACATCAGGTTTAGCGCGTTGGGCTGAAAAAATATACCAATAAACTATTATTTATACTGAATAATATCAATTGAATTAACTCATCTGTAAATACATGTGCTATAACTTAATAGACAGAGGGGTTTAATAGATAATGATAGTAGGCTTTAACTTATTTTAGATGTGATTTTTTATTCTATTTAGTTTTGTATTAGTATCTCAGACTCAAATAAAATATACAGCTTGTCATTTTCATGATGATAATTTTGGTTACGTTATAAGGAATTTTACTATGCTTCAATCAGTTGACCTACGTGATTATATGGTTACTAGTCCAATCAAGGTTAAAGAAGATGCTAATCTATTTGATGCAATGAAAGCCATCATAGACAATAAAGTATCAGGGGTTTGTGTCATCAATGAAAATAAAACCCTCGTGGGAGTGCTTTCAGAAATGGATTGTTTAGCGGCTGTACTTCAAGCAACTTATAATCATGTTGGTGTTGGCACAGTTAGTGAGTATATGACCAAAGAAAATATCGTGGTTGCCCACCCTAATGATGACATCATTGATGTTGCACAAGATATGTTACTCAAAAAGCATCGTCGTAGACCTGTCGTTGAAAATGGCGAACTAGTGGGCCAAGTTTCTTGTCGACAATTACTCACTGCTGTTAATAAATTTAATCGATGATGATGATCATATTCTGATGAATACCCATTAAAACAAGTGATTTACCCTTGCTTAACACCGTTTTCTATTGAAAATAAGCAGCAGCACTTGCAAAAATGGTCATCACTAGTACCATGATTTTCAAGGTTTTTGCTTTGACTTCAACAGCAAACTTAACAGCAATTTGAGCACCAACAATACTGCCAACACCAAGCAATATCCCAGGTAACCAAGCAATTTGATCCCTAACAATAAAAACCACTAACGCAATACTAGTAAACACCACTGTAGCAACAACCTTCATTGCATTAGCACGTAATAAATCATAATTTAACATGCCAACAAAAGTCGCTATCAACACAAAACCAACACCTGCTTGAATAAAACCACCATAAAAGCCAGCAGCAAAGGTTGCTAAAAGCCCAAGTTTACTGTCATAACAGCTTTTTCTCTTGCCAATATCTACTGTATTAGTATCACTTTTGAAAATTACCCATAAAGACACCACTATCATTGTGCCAAGGAGTAAAGGTTTGAGTAATTCTACATTAAGATAAGAAGCTGTTATTGCCCCAACTAACCCGCCAATAAAAAGAGGAAAAAAACTGTCTTTAATTGAAGTAGTATCGAGTTTATCGTGCTGATAAAAACCACGAGCAGCAGTCAACGACTGCATAAACACGCTCACTCTATTCGTTGCATTAGCAACATCTGCAGGCAAACCATACATCATCAACGCGGGCAATGATAAATTTGATCCCCCACCAGCAAGCGTGTTAATAACACCCGCCATTAATCCTATAACCATAAGAATCAGGGCTTGGTATATATCAATACTATCAAAAATAGTCACGTCTTAATTACTCACTGATATAGTTATTCGCTGATGTAGTTGCAACAATAATCAACAATAGTTTTTGCTTTAATTTCAAATTCGCTATTAGCAGGCACATAAAAAGACTCACCGCCTCTAATTAGTTGCCATTCACTACTTTCGGGTAATAATATTTCACATTCGCCCGCGATAATTTCCATTAACTCTTTTTCTGCTGTGCCAAACTTATAATCGCCAGGCATCATTATACCCAATGTTTTAAAACTACCGTCTGCGAACGTAATTTTGCGGCTAGTTACTTTACCATCAAAATAAACATTAGCGGCTTTAGTTATTGTGACATTAGTAAATTCGGTCATTTTATTTTCCTATTAATTTTCAAATTATTTTTAACAATAAAAAACGGCACTAACTTATGAAATTTAATGCCGTTTTACGTTTATTTTTCTAAGCTAGTATGAACTAATTAGCTTCAACAATTCTTTTCATATCGGTCATATAACCACGAAGTTTTTTACCAATTAACTCAACACCATGGCTGCGAATAGCTTCATTCACTTCAATTAAACGCACGTTATCAACGCCATTTGATGGATTGGTAATACCGCCACCTAATTCTTCTAGCGTTAATTTACTAGTAAATTCTGATAATAAAGGCACAGCGGCATGCGTAAATAAATAGTTCCCGTACTCTGCTGTGTCAGAAATAACAACATTCATTTCATATAATTTATTGCGCGCTATACAGTTAGCGATTAATGGCGTTTCATGTAATGACTCGTAGTATGCAGACTCATCAATAATACCTGCCGCAACCATTGCTTCAAACGCTAACTCAACACCTGCTTTAATCATAGCAACAACAAAAATTCCTTTATCGTAATATTCTTGTTCGGTGATCTCTGTATCACAATCAGGTGCTAACTCAAAAGAAGTCTCAGCGGTTTCTGCACGCCATGTTAATAAATTAACATCATCGTTTGCCCAGTCTTCCATCATAGTTTCAGAGAAACGACCTTCAATGATGTCATCCATATGTTTTTCAAATAACGGACGTAAAATAACTTTTAGTTCTTCAGACATATCAAACGCTTTAATTTTCGCTGGGTTTGATAAACGATCCATCATGTTAGTGATACCACCGTGCTTTAAACCTTCAGTGGTAGTTTCTAAACCATATTGTAGTAATTTACGAGCGTAACCCGCATCAACACCTTGTTCAACTAATTGTTTATGGCCTAATACAGCAGCTGTTTGTAACATACCACATAAAATAGTTTGCTCACCCATTAAGTCAGACTTAACTTCAGCGATAAATGAAGACTCAAGCACACCCGCTCTGTCACCACCCGTTGCACTTGCGTAAGCTTTAGCAATTGCTAAACCGTTACCTTGTGGATCATTTTCAGGATGAACAGCGATAAGTGTTGGTACACCAAAACCACGCTTGTATTCTTCACGAACTTCAGTACCAGGACACTTAGGTGCAACCATTACCACGGTAATATCTGAACGAATTTGCATGCCTTCTTCAACAATGTTGAAACCATGAGAGTATGCCAAAGTTGAACCTTGCTTCATGTGAGGCATAACCGCAGTTACTGCTGAAGTATGTTGTTTATCAGGTGTTAAGTTTAAAACTAAATCGGCTTGTGGAATTAATTCTTCATAAGTACCCACAGTAAAACCGTTTTCAGTAGCCCACTGCCAAGATTGACGTTTTGACGTGATCGCCGCTTCACGTAGAGCGTAAGAAATATTTAAGCCCGAATCACGCATGTTTAAACCTTGGTTTAAACCTTGTGCACCACAACCCACAATAACAATATTCCAATCTTTAATGAAGTTACAGCCATCGCTGAACTCTTCACGCTTCATAAAACGACATTTGCCTAATTGGCCAAGCTTTTCACGTAAGCTTAAGGTATTAAAATAATTGCTCATGGTAGTTCCTATTCAGTATTCTAAAATAATGGTCAACTAACGTTAGCGTGCTAACTAATAGTTTTTAAGTTGAACAGAGCATAACGCAAAACAAACATTGCACAAAATGATATATTTGCATCTATACGTTTCATATTATGCAATAATACGTATAATGTTAGTAAAATAATTATTCTAACGGAGTAAATTATGGATAAAAAAGCACTAGCCATGTTTGTGCATTTAAGCCAAACACTACATTTTGGCAAAACAGCAGTCGCTTTTCATGTCAGCCCTTCTACCTTAAGCCGAGTAATTCAACGCTTAGAGCAAGAGGTTTGCAGCGATTTACTGCATCGAGATAATCGTAGTGTGATGTTAACTGACGTGGGTAAAAAATTTAAACTGTATGCAGAACAACAATTAGAGCAATGGCAATCCTTTAAAAATTCGTTAGATGAAAAAACAGAATTATTAACGGGTAAACTTCATATTTATTGTTCTGTTACTGCTGCCTATAGTCATCTGCCTCCTTTGCTTGAGCGTTTTCGTAGTCAACATCCCTTGGTTGAAATTATGTTAACCACGGGTGATGCTGCTGATGGTTTAGAGCTAGTGCAAAATAAATCAGTTGATCTGGCTATTTCTGCTTACCCAGAAAATTTACCTCGCAGTGTTTATTTTCATCACCTTGCCACCATACCTTTAGCTGTGATTGCACCCACCATGCAGTGCCGAGTGCTACAGCTTTTGCAACTTGATAAACTACAAAATAAAGCGATTCCTTGGTCAGAATTACCCATTATTTTGCCAGAACACGGCACAGCACGTAAACGTTTTGAATATTGGTATCGCAAGAAACAACAAGGAAAAGCCAATATTTACGCAACCGTTTCAGGCCATGAGGCTTTAGTGAGTATGGTCGCTTTAGGCTGTGGTGTGGGTATAGTGCCACAAGTAGTTGTTGAAAATAGTCCAGTAAAAGATCGAGTGCAATACTTGGCAGATGTTGGTGAAATAGAACCGTTTGAATTAGGTATCTGTTGTTTAAATCAGTCTAGAGCGCAACCACTTATCAAAGCATTTTTTGCCTCAATCAGTTAATTTTAAAAGACTTCTTTAAGATAAAATAACTACACCGCAACGGAACTGGTTAAGTGACGTAATAAGCGATCCATCGCTCGATAAGACAATGCTTCAACGAGGTGCTCATGAAGTATCTCATCACAGGCATTCATATCGGCCAGTGTTCGGGCTATTTTTAAAATTTTATGATGAGCCCGAGTAGACAGACCTAATTTTTCAACAGCAAGTTCAAGAAACTCATTGTCATCAAACGATAAATGGCAGAAACTTTTTAATTCGCTCGTTCCTAAATGAGCATTCGCTTTACCTTGGCGCGCTAATTGTTTTAATCGACACGCCTGTACTCGTTGCTGAACAACTTCACTGGTTTCATTTACGTCAGTATCACCAGCCCAGGTGCCTCGAGGTAACCGAGCAACTTCAACCTGAATATCTATTCTATCTAAAAAGGGACCTGATAAACGGTTCAAATAACGTAATACCTGCTCAGGTGTACTACGGTTATCATTGTAAAAACCCGTTGGGCTGGGGTTCATCGCCGCAATCAATTGAAAACGGGCAGGAAAACTTTGCTTATGCATAGCTCGAGAAATAGTCACTTCGCCTGACTCCATCGGTTCGCGCAATACATCTAACACCTTACGTTCAAATTCTGGCAACTCATCTAAAAATAACACGCCATTATGTGCTAACGAAATTTCACCTGGTTTGGGTTGACTACCTCCCCCCACCAATGCTGCTGACGAAGCAGTATGATGTGGTGCTCTAAACGGTCGAGTTAGCCATGATTTTTCACTAATACTTTGATTACTTATAGATTGAATAGCCGCAACTTCTAGTGCCTCTTGTTCTGTCATCTTGGGTAAAATACCTGCTAACCTGCTTGCCAGCATGGTTTTCCCAGTGCCTGGCGGACCAATGAAAAGTAAATTATGATTACCACTGGCTGCAATTTCTAAAGCACGTTTTGCTAACGGCTGCCCAATTACGTCACTAATATCTAACGTATTAATATCGCTAAATTCTTCTAACGATTTTTCTTGTACGAAAGGTAACAGTGTTTGCCTTGAAAAATGCGGATAAAGTTGACTAAGATGATCAATAGCGTGAATCTTAGCCTCTTTTACCCAGCTCGCTTGTTCACTATTTTGCATAGGCAATACTAAAATTCGATTATTTTCACAACAAGACATTGCCATAGGGATTTCACCTATAATCGCTCTTAATTCACCCGATAGCGCCAACTCACCTGCAAATTCATACTGGGCTAAATCAACTTGAGGTATTTGCCCAGATGCGGCCAAAATACCAACCGCAATAGGTAAGTCAAAACGCCCACCTTCTTTGGGTAAGTCGGCTGGCGCTAAATTAATGGTTATTCTTTTTGCAGGAAACTCATAACCACAATTGATAATAGCACTGCGGACACGATCTTTAGACTCTTTAACAGAAGTTTCAGGTAAACCAACAATATGAAAAGCAGGTAAGCCGTTTGCTAAATGCACTTCAACCGTCACAAGGGGTGATTCAAGCCCAACACGAGCACGACTATAAACACAAGCGAGAGACATAATAATTCCATTTAGTTAATTCCTTTTGCTTAGTGTAGGAAACTATTCTTTATATTTCTAACTTTTTCTTAAACTTTTCATAACAGGCGTTTAACAACCACCGTCTCATATAACGTTTACTTATTTAGATAGAGCGAAAAATTGAAAAAAAAAGCTTGCTCAAAACATTGGTGCTATGGTACTAATTTAAAAAGAGATTGGGCTGTGCATAAAAATTCACTAAATAATTATAAATTTTCAGTTCTACTCATTCAGTTTTACTCATATTAATTTGTATTTAACATAGAAAAAATGAAACAAATAACAATGCAAAATTTTAACTCAATTATTAACGTAATTATTATTAACGTCCTCGTCGTGGTGGTAAAATCATCTCGAGGGATTTCATTGAGCTAAAAAAAGCAAAACAGAAATACTAACCCTCGCTTCGAAAGAACCGAGGGTTTTGTTTTTTTGGAGCATAATTTAAAACACTAAGCAACTTTTGGAACTATCATGACTGACAGCAAACCGTTAACTGGCGGCGGATTACTATTTAACGTACTCGAACAACACGGCGTACACCATATTTTTGGCTATCCTGGCGGCGCCATCATGCCTATCTACGATGCATTGTATGACAGTAATGTAAAACATTTTCTTTGTCGACACGAGCAAGGCGCTGCATTTTCCGCAGTCGGTTATGCCCGAGCGTCAGGTAAAATTGGTGTTTGTATGGCTACATCAGGCCCCGGTGCAACTAACTTAATTACTGGTCTTGCAGATGCCCTTGCTGATTCTATTCCTCTTATTGCTATAACAGGCCAAGTGCCTACTGCTGCTATGGGTAGTGATGCTTTTCAAGAAACAGACATCTTTGGCTTATCGCTTGCTTGTACTAAACATTCTTTTCAAGTACATCACGTAGATGAATTAGAAGATGTTTTACACCAAGCCTTTGAAATAGCACTTGAAGGTAGACAAGGCCCTGTACTTGTAGATATTCCCAAAGACGTACAAATGGCCACTGTAGTGCAAAACTTCAAATCAGCAGCACCACTTAAAAACAAAGTTAAATTACCGTTGGCAGACATTACCAAAGCGCTTGATTTATTAACTCATGCTAAACAACCCATTCTTTATGTGGGTGGTGGTGTTGGTATGGCAAACGCTATTGATGAAGTAAGAACATTTGCTAAAACAACAGGCATTCCATCTGTTTCTACATTAAAAGGTTTAGGTGCCTTAGATAATACCAATGCAAACTATATTGGTATGTTAGGCATGCACGGTACTAAAGCTGCTAATTTGGCTGTGCACGACTGTGACTTATTGATTGCTGTCGGCGCCCGCTTTGATGACAGAGTAACAGGTAAACTAGACCAATTTGCCCCAGATGCCAAAGTAATACATTTTGATATAGATACGGCCGAAATTAATAAGCGTAGAAAAACTGACGCGCCAATTTTAGGTGATTTAAAGGCCAACTTACCCTTACTTACCATGCCTTTAAACATTGAGGTTTGGCAAACAAAAGTACAAGAAATGAAAGCTAACTGTGCATGGCGTTACGACCATCCAGGCGAGAGTATTTTTGCACCTGCTGTGTTAAAAGAAGTGAGTGATTTAATGCCAAAAAATACCTGTGTCACTACCGATGTTGGTCAACATCAAATGTGGGCAGCACAACACATGACTTTTGATGATCCTTGTAACTTTTTAACCAGCGGTAGCATGGGAACCATGGGCTTTGGTTTACCTGCGGCAATTGGTGCTCAAATTAGCCGACCACATGACACGGTAATAGCTGTTTCAGGTGATGGTTCAATTATGATGAACGTACAAGAATTAGCAACTATTAAACGTTACCAAATTCCTGTTAAAATAGTGCTGATTGATAACGCAAAACTTGGCATGGTACGCCAATGGCAAGACTTATTTTTCGACGGTCGCTTAAGTGAAACTGATTTAGCAGACAATCCTGATTTTTGTATGTTAGCACGCGCTTTTGATATCAAAGCAAAACAAATAACAAAGAAAAATGAAGTCACTGCCGCAATAAATGAAATGTTAGATCACAACGGCCCATACTTACTACAAGTGAAAATTGATGCTTGTGAAAATGTTTGGCCATTAGTACCACCTAACAGTGCCAACAACGAAATGATGGAGAGCGCTTAACATGAACACCTTGCCTTTCAATAAATATACGTTAATCATCATGACTGATGATAAACAGGTTGTACTAGAACGAATTTTACAAGTAACGCGTTATCGAGGTTTTTTAATCGATGGCATTACAGCCAGCGTTAATAACGCCAACAATATCGCTACCATTGAATTATTAGTCAGTAGTGATCGTCCTATTACGCTTTTAATTGACCAAATTAATAAACTGGTCGACATCAAGAGTGTCAAAGTAGACAATAAGACATCACAGCTATCTAATAAAAAGGAATGTAGTGCTTAATACCTTATTAAAAGCACTATAAAATATTTAACTGCTATACGGCCTATTAATTAAATCATTATAGGCTTAATTTTCATTAAAAGAATGAGTTAAATAGCAATAGGTAGATTTTAACATTGAAGCATCGTTGAATAAGGCACTAACTTCAATCAGTGCCATTTTTACTTTGCTTGATAACAAAGCTCAACCACATATTCAAAATCAAATTAACGACTCTATATTCAAAACGGGACTCAATATCATGCCTAAATTAAGATCAGCAACTTCAACTCAAGGCCGTAATATGGCTGGCGCTCGAGCTCTCTGGCGTGCTACAGGAATGACTGATGGCGATTTTGGTAAGCCAATTATTGCCGTTGTTAACTCTTTTACTCAATTTGTGCCTGGCCATGTGCATTTAAAAGACATGGGACAACTTGTTGCTGGTGCTATTGAAGAAGCAGGTGGTGTTGCTAAAGAATTTAACACCATTGCTGTAGACGACGGTATTGCTATGGGTCATAGCGGTATGCTGTATAGCTTACCTTCTCGTGATTTAATCGCCGATTCTGTAGAGTATATGGTGAATGCTCATTGTGCTGATGCCATGGTTTGTATTTCTAACTGTGACAAGATTACCCCAGGTATGATGATGGCAGCTATGCGCATTAATATTCCTGTAATTTTTGTTTCAGGCGGCCCCATGGAAGCAGGCAAAACCAAACTGAGCGAACAAATCATTAAACTAGATTTAGTTGATGCTATGCTTCAAGGTGCCGATCCTGAAGTGAGTAACGATCAAAGCGATCAAGTAGAACGTTCAGCTTGTCCTACTTGTGGTTCATGTTCTGGTATGTTTACCGCCAACTCAATGAACTGTTTAGCAGAAGCACTCGGTTTAGCCCTACCAGGCAATGGCTCTATGTTAGCGACTCATGCCGATCGCGAAAAATTATTTTTGAATGCTGGTAAACAAATTGTTAAGTTAACTAAACGTTATTATCAAGATAACGATGATTCAGCCCTACCGCGTAATATCGCTAATAAAAGCGCTTTCGCCAATGCCATGTGCTTAGATATTGCCATGGGCGGTTCAACAAATACTATTTTACATCTACTTGCCATCGCCCAAGAAGCGGAAATAGATTACACCATGGAAGATATGGATAAATTATCACGTCTTGTGCCGCAACTATGTAAAGTCGCACCGTCTACCCCAGAGTATCATATGGAAGATGTACATCGTGCGGGTGGTGTCATTGCAATTTTAGGCGAATTAGCTCGTGCTAACTTATTAAAAACAGATGTACCTAACATACTGGGTACCTCGTTAGCTGATGTCATTGCCAAATATGATATTACCTTAACTGATGATGAAGACATTAAAAAATTCTATCGTGCTGGCCCTGCAGGTATTCGTACTACTAAAGCTTTTAGCCAAGATTGTCGTTGGGATACCTTAGATGATGATAGAACAAATGGCTGTATTCGTAGTATTGATAATGCTTTTTCAACTGAAGGCGGGTTAGCGGTATTATCGGGTAACATAGCCGTTGACGGCTGTGTGGTAAAAACCGCAGGCGTAAGTGACGACAATCTAATATTCACTGGCCCTGCTCATATTTTTGAAAGCCAAGATGATGCTGTTGCAGGAATTCTTGACGGTAAAGTGGTTGCAGGCGAAGTTGTTGTTATTCGCTATGAAGGCCCTAAAGGCGGCCCAGGCATGCAAGAAATGTTATACCCAACCACTTATTTAAAATCAATGGGATTAGGTGCAAAATGTGCATTACTTACTGATGGCCGTTTCTCGGGTGGTACATCAGGCTTATCAATTGGTCATGTTTCTCCAGAAGCTGCTAATGGCGGCGCTATCGCCTTAGTTGAACAAGGAGATATTATTCATATTGATATTCCAAGTCGTAGCATTAACTTAGACGTTAGCAGTGAAATAATGGCTGAGCGCAAAGCAGCAATGGAAGCTAAAGGGAACAATGCATGGAAACCTAAAGACCGAGTTCGTCCAATTAGCTACGCGTTAAAAAACTATGCCATGTTAGCAACCAGTGCTGATAAAGGCGCGGTAAGAAACCGTGATTTACTCGATGGACTTGTAGGTAAATAATGACGAATACGCAAAGCCAAGCGTTGCTCGCGCAGCATGCCGAGCAACTTGATTATTTAAGGCGCATATTACTTGCGCCTGTTTATGATATTGCTATTGAAACAGAGCTAACACACCTAACAAAATTATCTACCCGTCTGAATAATCAAATTTATTTAAAACGAGAAGATCAACAACCTGTACATTCATTTAAGTTACGAGGTGCTTACAACAAACTTTCGAATTTAAGTGAAGCTGAATGTATTCATGGCGTCATTGCTGCTTCGGCAGGTAATCATGCTCAAGGTTTAGCGCTTGCTGCTAGTAAATTAGGCATAAAAGCAACCATTGTTATGCCTAAAACAACCCCAGACATCAAAGTTGACAATGTAAAGCGTTTTGGTGGTGAAGTTCGCTTAGTCGGTAATAGTTTTAATGAAGCACAAGAAGCTTCGATTGAATATGCAAAAGCGGAAAACAAAACCTTGATCCACCCTTTTGACGATATAGATGTTATTGTGGGTCAAGGCACAGTAGCCAAAGAATTATTACAACAACATGCTAAAACTGATGTCGTTTTTGTTCCTGTGGGTGGTGGTGGCTTACTTGCTGGCATCGCTGTTTATTTAAAGCAATTAAGTCCAAACACTAAAATTATTGGTGTAGAAGCCGAAGATTCTGCATGTTTGAAAGCCGCCTTAGCTGCTGGTGAACCTGTAAATTTACCTCAAGTAGGATTATTTGCTGACGGTGTCGCAGTAAAACGCATTGGTGAGCATACATTTAATTTAATTAAACGTTACTGTGATGATGTAATAACCGTAAGCACCGATGAAATTTGTGCCTCAATTAAAGATATTTTTGAACAGACACGCGTTATCGCTGAACCTGCAGGCGCATTATCACTAGCGGGACTACAAAAATACTGTTCGACAAACGATAAAACTGATCAGTCATTAGTGGCTATATTATCAGGTGCTAATATGAACTTTCATAGTTTACGTTATGTTTCTGAACGTTGTGAATTAGGCGAGAAAAAAGAAGCAGTGCTTGCTGTAACAATCCCTGAAGAAAAAGGCAGCTTTAAACGTTTTTGCCAAACCATTGGCAATAGAGCGATTACTGAATTTAATTATCGCTATACAGGCGAAGCAAATGCGAATGTTTTTGTGGGTGTTCGTTTAAGTGGCAACACGCAGGAGCGTCATCAAATACTTGACCTTTTAAGTAATGCGAACTATCAGGTTAATGATTTTACCGAGAATGAATTAGCAAAACTGCATGTTAGATATATGATCGGTGGAAAAAACAAAACCGCAAATAGGGATGAACGCCTATTTAGTTTTGAGTTTCCTGAACATCCTGGTGCATTAGAAAAATTCCTTGATGCTATGGGTGGCATTTTTAACATCACTCTATTTCATTACCGAAATCATGGAGCAGCATTTGGTCAAGTACTCGCTGGTTTTGAAGTCAGCAATGATAAAGAAAGTGAATTTTTTGAACATTTAAATGCCTTAGGTTATCAGTTCGAAGAAGCAACAGAAAATCTTGCCTATCAGGCTTTTCTTAACTAATTAAAACTCAGCCAACCTTTTCTTTATTTGTGCTATTTAAAGGGGATTTATTTCCCCTTTATCATTCGTTCCTTCCATAAAACACTCGCTTGAAGCTCAATACACTTATACCAATTTGATTAAATTTCTTCCCAACTCAGAGCTTCATTGGCGAGCTTAGAACAAGGAAAATTGATTAAACATAGTTACTCTATATTTCTTCAATTTTGTGATGTTATCAGTTTGCTAATGAGCTCCCAAAGGGCGAGTACCTAATAAAAAGTAAAGGCTCATATGCGGCGTTATTGATTTTGACAAGGGAATGACCATTCTCTTCAATCAATGCCTTGCCTACATGGATGTAGGTACTTAGGTTATGTTTGGAACGTATAACCTGTGCCTCTAAGCCTTTTAA
>Ga0193953_1000013_pt1 | contig 92760 bp, 158 predicted proteins | sample BB_4_MG_FD_140325 | JGI IMG/M metagenome (GOLD analysis project Ga0193953, IMG submission 140325) | Microbial mat bacterial communities from the Broadkill River, Lewes, Delaware, United States - BB_4_MG | ecosystem: Environmental > Aquatic > Freshwater > River > Microbial mats | place: USA...
GATGGAACTTTTCATGATAATAATGCATTAAATTATTCTGTTGTTGCTGGAAGGGAGATCAATAGGGATGATGGGAAGAACATAACGTACGCCTGTCTGTATGGAGCACAATCTAAAAAGATATCAGTGATGACGAGTGTGTCTGAAAGTAGAGGACAAAAGATAATTGATGCCCTTTGGCAGAACAACCCAGGATTATTAGCTGTTAAAGAGAATATAGAAAAGTATTGGGAGAGGACAGGTAAGAAGTATGTTATGGGTTTAGATGGTAGAAAAGTTTACACAAGAAGTAAGCATTCTCTCATGAACAGCCTATTTCAACATGCAGGCGCTCTTATATTGGATTTTGCACAGTGTTTTGTGGCTAATAAAATACAAGAAGAAGGACTGGATGTTCAGAGGTGGGGGGAGTTCCATGACGAGAGTCAGTTTTATGAGAGTAACAAAGAAATTCAGATATTTACATTTGAAGAGAAACCGGAACAAATTAGGGACAATCTCAGATACTCAAAACCTAAGTTAGATGAAGTATCTAATATGTGGGTTCAGTATTACGCCCCTGTCGGTCACTTATTAGATCAGGGGTTTTTAGCTGCTGGAAAATTCTTTAAAACAAACGTAGAGTTTAGAGCAGAGTATCTTTGTGGCCCCTCATGGAGAGAATGTCATTAGTAATACGTAATAAAAATAAGGAGTTATAATATAATTATCATAATATGTGAAATAATAGTTGACAAACAACATTAGATTTTATATAACATAATCATTGATTGAAACAACAATACAAAAACAAGGGAAAATAAAATGTACATACTTAAGGATTTTATTACGATTCAATATTCAAAGGAGCAAATCAAAATGTTTAAAGATGAGAGGATTAAAGAACAGAAACACATAGCTAATGAAGTTTTGACAGGATTAAAATCATCATTTGATTCACAAGCTGATGATAGACAACAATTAATAAAAAGGAGATAAATAAAATGAAAAGTAAATTTGTAAATTCAACAAACAACAGATTTGTTAGGTGTATTAAAGATGTCATCCACAGACCAGATGATAACATTATGCATTATGAGACTTGGGATAAGGTTGGGGAGGAGTATGAAATTTCTGGTCAGGGGGAAGATGGTGAGCTTTATATTAATGATTGCTCCGGTACGGGGTGTCATCAGGTTGGAAAACCTGGAAATATGTGGTTTGATGAACATTTCATCCTACTTATGAATGAGAATGAATTTAAAAAAGAATTCCTTGACAAAAACAATAAAGTTGCTGTACATTGTAAGACAGAAGCAAAAGCAAAAGCTTTTTGTGCTTGGATGCATGATCAAGGTTTGACTTGGTGTACGGGTTATAGTTATCTAAGGGTAGATAATAATTTTGAATTATACTTTGAAGAAACTTGTTATTCAAACCATGGAGAGTACAGTCCTATAGGGTTTTACAAAGATAATGGGTGGAGAGTCATAGAGTTTGACAAAATTAAATTTAATGAGATTGAAAACAATAAGATGGGGAAGAAAGAGGAGAAGGAGGTGGATATGAAAAAAGTTAATTATGAGGTAATTAAACCATTCAATTTTGAAATGATTCTCAAAAGGAATCCTTGTGAATCAGAACAGAATAAAGCAATGCTTGAGTTGTTTGAAGCCGGAAACGCTAAGACAGATTACTTTCAGGAATGGGAGGATATTAAAGATTTTGAATGTGTAGAAAGGAATATTGATTGGTTAGTTGAAAAAGGTTTTATTAAGAAATGCAAAAAGCCTTTTAAACCATTTTATTTTAAAATTAAAATCGATAATGAAGAAGACTTGAAAAGTTTATATGCAAGATTTATACTGATTAATAGAGAAGTAAATGAATATGGAAATTACTCATTTAAATGTACAAGAGAATTTAATGATGAAGTTGATGCACTTGAAGAGATCCTCTATAAAAATGAAATTAAGTTCTAATACTAAGTTATAATAATAAACAAATAAATAAAGTAACAAAAAGGAGAATATTTTATGGCGAAGGATATTATTAAAGTTAGAGGAACACTAAAACGAGTTTACATGAAGGAACTCACTCAGGAAGAACTTGATAGAATTATCACACCAAGGACTGGACCAAATGCTGGAAATCAGGTTAAGATCTATGATGGAAAAACACATAAACTAAACATTCAGATGGATGATGATAAGTGGTATGGCGGCGGTGCCGTTAAAATTAGGCCAGGAGATCCTTGTATTCTTAGAAAGCAAGTAGATGATGAGTGGGAAAATATTTATGAAGGTGCTAAGGTTGTGTTTAAAGCTAAACTAAACGGTGACTATAATCCAAATATCAGGTGGAAAACATTTGATATGGAGGAGAATGGGGCACCTCCAGAAAACCCATTCATTTATAAACAGAATGAAGCTAATAGTAATGCCGATTCGAACACACAGTCAGCTAATAAACCAAAGTTTGATCCTATTGGTATGATGAAGGGTAATGCTTTTAATGGAGCTATGGAAGTTCTTCAGCATAATGTCAATGTGGTAACATTCGATAGTGTAAAAGGGGTTGCTGGAGAGATTTTTAAAGCTAACAAAACTCTTCAAGAGAAGTATCCTGATGAAAATGGCGCTACTATTGGTATGGTGGTGAAAGAAGCTTGTTGTATGACAAGTGATTCAAAAGAGATTATTAAAATTGCTGAATATCTTTTGACAAGTGTTGTAAGTGAATTGAATAGCTATTTGGATGGTGATTATAATCAAAATGATTATAATCAAGATTATGATAGAGGCGATAGCGAAAATAATCCTGAGAACGTAAGTGGTCAAGATAACCAACCTATTGATGACAGGGAAATTCCCTTCTGATAAGCACTTGAAATAATTAAAGATACACACCTTGTATTAACTTATGAGGTGTGTTAATAAAAACACATAAAAGGTAAATAAAATAGATGAATTACAAAAGAGTTGAAATTGTTGAGGAAGTAATTGGTGTTATAAATGGTAGAGTTGTAGCTAAACTACAAGGTCATAAACATGATGTAATGACAAAACGTATTTTGTATATTAATCCAGATATTAGATTCTTTTCAACAAGTGAAACAATGTATACAATACCAGATGTTAATACAATCTCAGTTGATAAACTACTTGAAATTGCAAATGATATTAAATTTTATGAAGAGAATGGAGATAATCAAGTTAGATGGATGAGACAGATATCATTAGAGAAACCTAATGATATTATGAAGAAACGATTTACATAATAATAAAAGGAAAAAGGAATAAAATGGAAAGTAAATTTGTAAAGTGTGCTGTAATATTTAACAATATTCTTGATATCATTGAATCTTTATTTGTGTGGGTTTTGATTGCAATTTGTATTAGGTTTTGTCTTGGAATACCCACGGTGAATGTTTGTGGTAAATACACTGAAAATATAAATGGAATCCAAGAAACAGGGAGTTACTCTATATCACTCGATAAAAATGGTATCAATAAGAAAATAAATATTGAACATGTAGAGATTGTTGAGGATTTGAAATGAAAAAATTATTTATTACATTTCTAAGTTTGTTGATATATTTTAGTTGTTGTTTTAACTGCTATTCAGAGTCAACATGTGATATATCTAAATTTGATAGAAATGGTTTGGCTTATAAAGTGATTAGAGATAGAGTTAAAGTGGCATCTGAGTTGTTGTTTGGTGAACAGATAGATGGGGGGTTTCAAATCGTGAGTATTAATAATTTTGAATACCGGGATTTGAAATATATAAGAGTTGAGGTTGGTGCTATTGTTACAAACAATGATAATAAGATTAAAGAAAAGGGTGTTTACTTTGTAAGTTTCCACGAAGTTAAAAATCTTGATCTAATATTTGATCTGATTCCCGAATCAATTGTAAAAATTGATTCAAAGTTTGGTGATGATCTTCTTAGTGTTAAATCAAACATATGATATAAACAAAAAGGATGAATTTAAAATGAGCAATGAATTTAAGGTTGGTGATAGGGTGATTGTGAATGGTGAACAAGATCTCATTAATTTTGTAACCGCTAAAGGGGTTGTTGTTGCGGATTCAGAGGAATTACCCCCTATGATAGGCGTTGAGTTTGAAATGACTGATGCCTCAATGCACAGCTGTAAAGGAGCTGGAATAGATAAGCATTGTTATTATATATACCCATCTCTTATAAAAAGGATTGAGGAAAAAGAAAAGATAGGGGGGGAAGGAAAAAGAAAAAGATACAATGATTCTTAGCAAATATACTTTCAGAACAAACAACTTTAGCTTTGAAAGAGTTGTAGATGATGCAATTGAAGATCAGAAACTATCGTTCCTGGTAATTGGAAAGAATAATTGTTTGTTTGGTATGTCCAAGAACTTTTATAATGAATGTAGAGAAGATATAGGTAAATTCTCTATAGAGAATAGTTATACAGTATCTTATAATAATCTGACTGGGAAGTTTGTAACAGAGCCTTCTGCTAATTATGAGCATCCATATTGGTTACACATCTTTAGTAAAGAGGATATTAGGAAGGTTATTAAATTTTCTAATAAACTAAAAAGATTGGATGAGGAAAGAAAAAGGAAACTTTCAGATAATATCGGGCCAAATAAAAAGACTAAAGAAAAAAGTACACAATTTACTGTTATAACACTCTGATAGTATAATGTTATAACATTGTAATATTTACCCCCCATACTTACATTAATTTGTAGGTGTGGGGGATTTTTATTTGTAAAAGTGATTTGAAATTTTTATTCCAAACTTATTCTGAAACGGTTTCAAAAATTTAGACCAAAATTACTTTTTGATTTGTGAATTTTTTAAAAAGACAACATAGGATGGATCTTCAAGTGAAATTGCAATTTCTTTATAGAAAAATAGACCAAAGTTGGTTGTGAAAAAATAGACCAAAGTTGGTTTGCCAGGCGGGGTGGCAGAAATGAATGTTGTTCAGTTACTGAATATAATTAATTTAAAAACTCTTTTTACAAAAACAAAAAGGCTCAAACATTAATCGATATTAACATTTGAACCTTTTATAAGAAGTGTCTTGGCTTGGTAGCTCGACCTCTTTAGTTTTATGACAAATTGTCAGATCTATATATAATAAGGTGGGGTATTTGTCAAGCTATTTGATTATGTATAGATACATATATAGATACTGAAATTAATTTTATTTTATATGAAATAATTCTTGACACCTTAAAACCACCTTGCTATAACATAAACATTGGTTGGAGTTAATTATTAATTGTAAGAGTGAAAGAGGAAATTAAACAAATGGAAAAGAAAATCAAAGAGTTGAAAGCTGGCGAAGAAGTAACTATAATTGCAGTTGAAACTGGATCAAGGGCTTGTACAGGTTGTGTGTTTGAAGGTGCTTGTAATTACAAAACACTTGAAGAGATAGGGATTCTGGATTGCGAAAATTTAATCTTTAAAATTAAAAAATAACCATTGACAAACATAAATCACCTTGTTAATGTCTAATTAAATTAATGGGGTGCTTAACAATAACAGATAATAAAAAGGAACACAAAATGTTGATTACAGGTGAATTAAATAGAAGAACGTGGGAAATTCGCAGACGCGCTGCTAATCATTGGAATTGCAAAGTGCTGTCTGTCTCCTGGAAACATTGCCTGAAACTTGCCAAGTATCACGGAACAGTAGAGAAAATTTGGCAGAAGGAAGTCCTGAAGCAAGCCCAGGAAACAACAAACAAAACTATCGTATATGAAAGATCCGCAACAAAACAAACAGTCAAGAAACGTCGTGGTAGACCTGAGAAGAACGGGGAACTTATCCCTTTTATTGAGAATTGTATCTCTGCCGGAAATATGACAAGGAAACAACTCCTTGCAGCCACCATGCTGCGATATCCAGAGATGAAAAAATCATCTTTATCAGTAACAATTAGTAACTGTGGTAATACTGAGAAAACAAGATTGACAGGTGGTAAGGTTTTTGTTAAAGATGAAAATAAACACTTGGTTTTTGCCTAATTGAAAAAGGATGTGATAAAATGAAAGATTTGTTAGAGTTTTGTAAGTGTGAATTGAAAAGGTTAGAATCTGATGATCAATATGGTGGTTATTCGGAATGGGAGAATGGTATTGAGCGAGGAAGGATATCACAGCTTGAGGATATCATAGAAGAAATAGAAACCAGGTTGATAGAAAAGAGATAAATAAAATGAAAGAGATAAGCTTAAAAATAAATCTTATGATTACAGATCTTTTGGAAGAGAAGGAAAGAGCTTGTATATCCGGGAATCTTGATTGTGAAACAGTATGTGAGACAACAATTGAGAATCTCCAAGATATACTTCATTGGATTGCACAAAAAATAGGGTATAAAAATGTACTTTACACAAAGGTTGAAACATATAACAAGTACTTGGGAAATTGTGTATCAAGGGATGAACTACTATGATGCTGAATACATTTACAGTAACCTATTGAACACCTCTGTGAGGATTATTCATATTGATTTACAAGAAGATGGCAGCAAAATGATAGTTATTAAGGAGAAATAAATAAAATGTTATGTCAAGAAGTGAGAAAAGATATCCGGGACGCTGTTTATATGGCAATGGATTTTATAGCAGATTGGCAAGGTGAGGATTATGTTGGCGGGATTTGCAAACGAGAAGATCTCAACATTAATTCACAAGCGGTTTTAGATTTTGTCTTTAAATGCCAACAAGAATATAATACTATAGAAAATAAATGGTGGTTGTAAAAGGGAGAGTAAAATGTCCTGCACAGTTAGCTATACATTTCCTTGCAAGGAGGAGTTTTCACCTAAACGGTGTGTGATAAAGCCTATTAGGGGAAGATGCTCTGCCTTCTTAACATTAATGCCAGCAACTCATTATATATTACTCCCATTTGCTAAAATTGGTTTATGTCTGCAAATGTCAAATGTTCCAGATACGTTATGGACGGTTACAGAAATTAAGGAGATTTAAAATGTCAAATGAATCAATACCATTTTATTCTGAAACATTTGGAAAGCACATAACAATAGTTTACGGCTATTTACCAAGTGAGTCATGGATAGATAAAGGAAAATACTGTCAAATACCCGAATACTTTGAAATCCTTGCTATCCTGGATAGCAAAACAAATTCGGAAATCCTGATTGATGATGAGGACGCTTACATTCTCGATGATATAGAAAGAGAATATAAACAGCATTGTGAATTAATAAAAGGAGAATATTAAAATGGGCAGAGAAAAAGGTTATAAACCAAGTATTAGGTCAATTAAAGAAAAAGGTGGATCGTTTTATATAGATTATGATGATAATTTAAATGGTCCTGGTGTTTTTGATACTGAATTTGGGTTTTGTTGGGCAACTTGCAATGTGGAAAATGTTTGCGAAGAATTAAACAAAGAACTAACAAAAGGAAAATATTAAAATGAAAAATAAAAACGATGATAAATTTATCAACCGATCAAATGAACGATCTGCAATTGAAAAACGTATTGCAATCAAGCAGAAGAAACTTGACATTCTGCTTAAACATAACACGCTTAAACAACAACCTGAAATAAAGCGCCTAACACTTGAAATAAAAGAGTTAGAAGAAGAAAGAAGAGGGTTGTATCTGAAAAAAGAATCTACTTTTAAATCAAGTGAAAATGGGGTTGTAGAGGAGGTGCGTGTGAATAAAAAAACAATAAGAAGACGGAGACAAAAATAAATTAGAACCCCTTGAAAATAATTCTTGACACATTAAATTCATATTGCTATAACATAAACATTGAACGAAACATTCACTAACACAAAAACGGAGATTATTAAAATGAAAAACAGAGACTACAAAAACATTGAAGGGATGACACTTTCTTTTAAATATGGGGTATCAAGGGGGTATGAGACACAAGGTTATACAACTTGTGGATGTTGGTTTAATGGTGGGAAAGTAGGGTTTTGCATGGGTGGTGGTTATGATCTTGCTGGAACATCTTTTGGGCAGTTTATTGAGACGTTATTTCATGAGGAGTTGAAAAGAAAAAGCGCCAAGGATTTATACGGATTCTCCTTTTTCAATGAGAAAACCAGAAAACGGCAAACACAATGGAGCAAAAACTGTTCTGAAGGGGGTTTTCTTGACGGTGGTTGTGGTTTTAATTCGATGATGGAGGTTTTTAATCGTCTTGGTTACTCTCTCAAGTATGTGCTTGAAACGACTAATGAAAAAGTTTATACTATTACAACACACAAGTAGAACAGGAGAATAAAACAATGTCAAAAAGAACACAGCAGGTAAAATCATTAGGTAAGAATGGTAGACGAATCATAAAGAAACAGCAAACAATTGAATCTGTTTCAAGAGGTGGCAGAATCTTCTCCGTTATCTTTACTAAGAAAGATGGAAGTGAAAGAAAGATGGTTTGCCGGAAGGGGGTTGTGAAACATCTTAGAGGTGGACAGTCAACTACAAAGCATATCAAATCACTTGTGACTGTCTATGACACACAGGCTAAAGGGTATCGCTCGATTAATCTTAAAACCTTGAAGATGGTCAAAGGAAGAGGTAAGACAGTTACATTCTAAAGGGAGGAAGGGATAAATAAAATGAACAATGTTGTAGATAATTTCATAAGTGATTTACTGGATGACATTTATGGTCAGGATAGACAAGAACCTTTGACAAACGACTCTTTTTGGTTAGAAGATGATAGTATTCTGTCAGATGAGACGACAAAAGTCTATGATAAAGATTATTATAATTAATTGTTAAAAGAAGAAGGAGATGAAGTAATGTTTGGTTGCACACCTGGTGTATATAAAAATAAAGAAGCTGTTAAATCAGTCGCTAAAGGTTATTCTTTAGAAGAAGGCAACGGTTGGATTGTCATGGAAAAACATTGCAAAGCAGGTAAGGGTAAATCTATTACGTGGTATCGCCCGGTTAGAGTTGAGGATAATATGGAGGCAAGAGGTGAAGGGTGGAGACCGCCATCAATTCCTTATTAGGGGGCTTTTTAAAAGTTTGCTAAAATAATAGTTGACAAGTGAATAATAAAATGCTACATGTCTACCAGAATACATTAACAAACAATGTCATAGAAAGAAAATTTACAAGAGAGTAAACATGACAGCAACAATGTTTATCGGTATATGTGTAGCATTTATCCATATAGCAATTAATTACTGGTGTTTCAAGTACGAAATCAATTAATAAGTTTGGAGATTCTTAAAATGAAAAAGACAATCGAAATTGTAGGACATGGTGTTATGTTAACTGATTATTTTCATGGAACGAGTGGAGTATGGATTAATGTCTATATCAACAATAAAACAACAGTCAGTGAAGTTATCGAACTATTAAGGGATGAGATAAATTTAGTGTGGGATCATGTAGAGTTTACAGCGAGTCAACACGGTTGTAATCCCGAAGATGTTTGGACAGCTATAACAGAACAAATAGGAGAGATGGAGAACTATGTAAAAAATAAAGGTAATGGAAATAATATTTTTCACTATAATTCTGACTTGGATAGCGGAGAATATGATGAAGATGAAGAAATGCCTGTAGCTATATTCACAATTGAGTTTGAAGATTAATACTATTCTACTAAGAGCAAGGGCTAAAGTAATGAAAAATATTGAAGTGATTAAGTGTGCTGAGACATTGAGGAATAAATTCTATCGTGTTGTTTTTGAAACTGAAAATATGAAGTATACAACGGATGGCTGGTTGAATTATAACCAAGCATAGCAAATTAAGACTTGGATATCAACCAATAACATTTCAATCAAAAAATGAAATTAGAACTTGCAAAACGTGGGCATAGTGTTAGTATAGATAAATATGCTATGTCTAAAAACTATTTATTATAAAGGAGGAAAAAATGAAAATCAATGGCAAGCAGATTTGGGCTTTAGAGGAAATTGGCAACGAACCAGAATTTAATCATTTTGGTTGTGATAACTGTAATAATGGGTTAGGTGATATTGTTATCTCCTACAGGGCCAGAACAAAAGATCAACTTTTCTATCCAGAAAATAATTATGATTATTATGAATTGTGTTTATGTCAAGATTGCCTTTGTGCTTACTTCAATGGTGATGAACTACCCGAAGATTGTAATAATATTTATCAGATTTAAAAATTAGAAGGTGAATTATGAACATCTTTATAACAAATCCCTCTCCTGTCATATCTGCTTACAATATTGATGATGTGCGAGGCAACAAAATGATAGTTGAATCTTGCCAAATGATTGGCACCCGGCTGTATATGTGCATCGATAAGCTACAGTCAAGATACCCACTATCATGGATAAAGGCAAATAAGGAGAACAAACAACAATACAAAGAAGAAACAGGGCTGTATGTTCCTTGTTATATTGATGTCCCTTGTAATATATGGATAAGGAAGAACAACTATAATTTTGCTTGGCTTGTTGCACATACGAAAGCGCTCGCAGATCTTTATTATCTAAGAACACAAAAACAACATGCATCAATGAAGATTTTCAATTCACCCTATTTTCCTTCAGATTTTATATGTTATCATCCATATGATAAACTATCACCCCTGCCTAACTGCACACCATTTTGTAAATCTATTGATGGTAAGAAGCAGTACTTCACAGAGTCACAAGAAAAAGTAATTCGTGACTATAAAAAGTTTATGATACAGAAATGGTGCAAGACTGACAAAATTAAATTGACTTGGGAGAGACGCAATATCACTTTTGATTATCCAAGGTTTATGAGTGAAAAGGCAATTAAATTAATGAAAGACAGACAAGCAATTTTGGGATATTGATATGGCAAAGATAAAGAAACAGTTAAAACCTTGGCAAACCATGATAGTTGTCTTTACTTTTATATTCATTGGGTACAACTTAGTATCTGCCTGGACCAACGAGTGGTTTGCTAATAAGGAGAGGACAAAACTGGAACAAGAGGTGGAAGAGAAGCAAAAAGAAATTGATGAATCTCAGTTTGAAATTGCAAAGAAGCATAATGAAATTATCTCTCTAAAACAACAAGTTGAAAAATATCGCGGCTTGACAGAGGGTTATGGAGAATTATGCCTACTACGTAAACAACCTATCTATAATAGAGTCATTGAGGTGTTTAATAAATATAAACTAATACCAGATAACGAGACAACAAAACAAGAGTTTTATGGTAAATTACTATTCTTCACTTGTGTAGTTGAGTCTAATGGTGGGAGACATTTAGATCAACTATCAGGTGGACCAGGAAGTGGTTATTATCAGATTGAACCCTCAACCCATGATGACATATATACACACTATTTCCGATATAATAAACAATATGAGAAGATAACTCTTTCATCATTCGATAAAAATAAGAGTGAAAAAGCAAACCTTAGAGATAATTTTGAGTACCAGACCTGTATAGCATTCTATCAGTATCAACGATTGATTGATGCCAGTATGATTGGTTCTGATTATATAGAGGAGAGTGAGACACACACTATTGCTAAACTGTGGAAAACACATTGGAATACGAGACGAGGGAAGGGAGATATCAAGATATCTATAAAAAAATATAATGAATTTATAAATAATGTAAAATAGTTGTTGACAAGGTTAATTCGACTTGGTAAGGTGTCTTTAAGTTAAGGGGGGGGGATGAAAAACAACCAACAAACAAAGAGAATAAATAAAATGAAAACAACAATTACATTACATGCGGATAGTAAAGAAGATAGAATTAAAGCTTTAGATTTTCTTGACAAGGAAGACATTACAGGGATGACATTTACATTTATCAGTAAGCGTGGTTTTGTTTGCTATTTTGATGATGGAAGGAGAGATACAAAAGAAGAAATTAGTTTTGAAATTGAGCAGCCTACTATCTACCATTGCCTTAATATCCAAGATGAAGATACAAAGAAAATGTTGAACGAATTGATTAATAAAAAGCAACAGATTTATTTTAAAAATCACCCAAATATCCATTGGAAAAGGGGGATTTTAAAAAATGAAGAAGGAGGAGAGTAAATAAAATGAGTTATGAAAGTAGAATATATGTAGGTGTGGTTAGGAACGGAGATGATTATTTTAGTGAAATTGCAAAATTTCAGATTGGTAAAATAGATTATACAGGAGCTTTTCATAGACTTATTGGGATGTCAAAAGATGTAGATGATTTGTGTTTATATGCAGATGATGGGGATACTGAAATAACAATAGACAAATATGGAGAGAAGTTAAAAGAACTACCTTTAGATGATGTTATAAAAGCTTTAGGAAAAGATAAAGAAAGATATAGACGAATCCCTCCTGTTATTGAGTTTCTTAGAGTTATTAAAGTACAAAAAGAGTTTGGGGTGTGGGGGTATGAAGACGATGTTAATATAAAAGTGTTACATTTTGGTTATTAATAAATAACTGCCTAAAAACCTTATTTAAACTGTAGTAACAAATAACAATAAAACACTTGATAACTCTTTATTATAGGAGTTGTTAGGTGTTTTGTTGTATGTTGGTTTAAATAAAATTTAAATAAAAAAATCTTCTCAATATTAAACCATTATAAAAAGGCAAACAGTTATTGTGCGCGCTATGTATGTGTTTTCACAACTACAGGTTGTAGTTGATGAATAACAACATGTTTGTTTGCCTATATAATATAAACATTCATTATCCGAGCATATAAGTATTTGCGCACTATTATAGTTTGCTCGGATAATATTATCTGACTTAGATAATATTATCTAAGAAAGCATTGATAAATAAAAGAAGATGAATATAAAATTTGGCCCCGACGAGGAGAGAACGTAGTGAACGAGAATGAGGAGTGGGTTAGATCAATTTCATTATCTAAAAATTCAAACACTGTTTGAAATGTTTCACGTGGAACACGTGGGGACGTGGAACACGAATATATGAACTATTGTTCATATTAAATTAATTTAAAATTTGTAAATGTTATTCACAATAACACTTGACAACAAATTATGCACATGTTATTAATACACATAATCAATTGAAACATTAACTACAATAAAGAAAGAAAAAGAAAAGGAGAATAAACAAATGGAAAAGAATGACCTTATTATCAAATACCAGTTGAAAATTGACCAGATGGAGAGGAAAATTAAAGATACATATAAAACAGACATAGGGAGAGGTACTGCTTATTTCTTCATTAAAGAGTGGGAAGATTTTATTAAAGATTTGGAAAAGATGGAGGATTAAGAAAACAAATGAGAACTTTTATATTAAGATCAATTCAAGTGATTTTAACACTAACGATAGGTATATCTGTAGCTTTACTGTTTAAACATAAATTTGCAATCTTCCTGCCAGTTTTAGTTGGGAGTATTCTGTGGGTTATGTTAATCTTTGGTATAGATGAGTATATTTATTTTAACAGACAATAAGAGATGGGAGTAAACAAATGGAAATTAATTTAAATGATTATGAACTTATGAAAGGTTTGCATTGTTGTGGTTGTTATTTTTACCCTGAAGGAGGGGGGTTTTGTAAGGTAATGAACACCGGTAAGTGTAAAGCGAATGTTGATGAAGGTTATAGAAAGGTTGAGCATGACGGAGACAAACTACAGGTGTTACGTACTATCAACTTAGGTGATCATCTTGGCTTGGTTGATGTTATTAAAGGTGGTGATTGCAAGGATTGCATGTTCGAGGCGGGCTATAGTTCGTGTGGGAGTAAAGCTATAGAGGTTATCTCTGGTTTTGATTGCGACGTAGATGATTGTTATTTCATCAAACATGTTGAACAGCCCATAGTAAGGTGGGTACAATGCACACCGGATAACATTAAGGTAGGGGATGAGGTTATTAGCAAAATAAATCCTGACAATAAATATACAGTTTACTCTGTATTTGATAAAGGCAGACAAATGACCTTGCCCCTTGAAGTCGATGGGGAATATAGGAAGATTAGTAGACCAACAAGCATGTTCCTCAAGAAAGTGGTTGTTGATAGTGGGAATTTGCCACAACCTATAGTTGAACGCAAGATTGCATCATTTGCAGAGATGGAGGCAGGTGATAAAGGTGTGGTTATAAGCAGTAAATATCATAAACACTATATAGGGAGGCAAGTTATCAAACTACTTAATGGGTATGTAGTTGATGTTAACGTAGGCGCTTATTGGAGTAACGGCGATTCTATTGATACTATTGTGGTTGAAATAGTAAATTAAATAATTAATAAAGGAGAAAATAACAATGATTAAATCAATAGTGAATAGTAAGGTAGAACACAAAGAGAATCAATTTCCTAAGCTTATGCAGTGTATTGATACTCCATCATTAATAGTTTATATGGTTAGTGAGGGGAAGGGTTATGTACTATCACCTGACAATGAAGACGATGAAGTATATCAAGATTGGGAGATCAACGATTATGAGGAAGAGTGGAGTATGTATAGATTTAAAGACTTCCATGGTAGTATCACTCTCGAACAAGATTAATTAATAGTGAAAAAGGAGTTACAAAATGAAAGCTTTAGGTTTTATTCTATGTGCATTCGGTGTATGTCTTGGATTGTATACAGGTGTATGGGTTTGTTTTATCGGTGGTATTGTTGACGTTATAGAGCAAGTTAGGGCAGAACAGCTTGATTCGATGATCGTAGCTTGTGGAGTGGCTAAGGTTATGTTTAGTTCATTCGCTGGATGGCTGACAGCAATCGTACCATTTACATTAGGTGCTGCACTTATGCAGGATTAATTAACAACATTAAACTGAACGGATAGCATCTCAATACTCTGGGGTGTTATCCATTTTTATTTATGTTTTATTAATAAAATCATTTGACATCTACAGAGAATAGGAGTAGTATTTTCATATTGAGTTTGAGAAAAACAAATAATATAGGTGATCACAAAATGCTTAAGTTCAAAACAAAAACAAAAAAAACTCACACTATCACATGTGACAGCAGCAGGTCTTGTAGGCGATACTCTCGTTACTGATCTTAAAGCAGGGGATACTTTTGAATACAATGACTACAAAGGCGACGAACTTAAAATCAATGAAATTATCAAAGAAACGGCAAAGATGATAAAGTTCAGTGTAACTAATAACCAGAATAAAACATTCGGACTTCGACTTAGAAAAACAACAACAATAAATTTAATTTTTTAAAAGGAGAAAGGAATAAAACAAGATGACTAACTTAATCATGAAAACCTTGAAAACTCTCTTCATACTTCTCACAATCATTAGCATAGCTTCTATCCCGGTAGGTATCACATTTAACTTTAGTGCTGGTGTTATCCCTCTTGCACTTCTTGGTATGTTTCTATTCGGTTTTGCAGCTAACACCTGCTCCGAGATCGTTAGTGAACGGGAACTAAGAGAAGCGCTGGCAAGAGTAAAGAAGTTCTAATAAAGACTGCTTGACTGAAGTCGCACATAATATCATCTAACAAGCACCTACTGGTTATTAATTTAATTGGTAGGTGTTTTCTTTTATCTATTAGAATGAATGACATTCAATTATAAAATGAATCACATTTATTATCACACAATTAATACAAAAATAAAACTAAAAAAGATTTTCATTGACAAAAAATGTAGGATATTTTATAATCAAACAGGGAGATATTTAGGGGGAGATGGTGCGGGTTAGACCGATCACTATGTTAAGTACCTATTAAATATTCTGCGAGGTTCTCTCTATTATACCTCACTTGATATTTGTAATCACAAATACAACACACACATAAAGAAAATAGTGATAATAATATATTATTATAATTTTATAATAGTTTTATTTAAAAGAAGTTTTTTCTTTTACTTTCTTTTTATTAAAAGAAACTCTTTTTAAAGATACTCTTACTTTTTAAAAGTAAGACAAACCTTGATATTTATATTATAGATAACCCATAAAAACACTTATATATCTATGTATATATATATATAATTTTAATGTTTATTTACTATAGAAACATAAAAAGGTAACCTCGGAAACCCTTGTCAATAAAGGATCTCCAAGGTTGTGTTTTTAGTTTCTTAAAAACGCCTGTAAGTTTTGTAGATACTCTACAATTTTTTCATAGATTAAGAATCTATGAAAGCTAAACAATTAATTGTTCACCCACCTCTCAAACATCTCCCTCATTCTATCACTAAAGAACATCACTTGTATCTTCTGACCTTTTCTAATTCTTGTTCTCCATATGCACTGAAGCATGACAGAAAGACTTCTCTCATCTTCTATTTCTTTTGTTTTTAACTCCCCCTTCTCTTTAAGATATTTGTCAATATTCACATTAGGATAGACATTCTGCATATAAATAATAACACTTTTGTTGCTATATTCATTTGTAGCTTTACTGTTAAATGGTATCCAACAATCTTTATAACCTCTCAGTTGCACATGTCTTCCCTTTTTTGTTATATCTTCTTGTGATGTAGAAATTTCTTTTGGACAAGCATATAATAGTTCTTCTTTTGTACACCTCCTCCTTTTCAAGTAATCACCAACATTATCTCTTATCTTTTTTAGTTCGCTTGGTTTCCGACTCACCCACCAGTTATTTGAGAAGTGTGTCCTCCTATTCTTTGATATTTTCTGTATCGCTTTTGGTGAATCAATAATCTCAACTAAAGATGATATTTTCTTTTTGATCTTCTTAACTTCATCGTTGTTTTGTTTGTTTATAGTATATTTTATATTATTAAGATGGAAGTAAGCACATAAATCACTACACTCAAACAAATATGTCAGGATAACATAGTTATCCACAATCTTAAAGAAATCAGCAGGTATTTGTATTATAAATATTGATTCATTATCTAAAGCAAAAGCATTACCACTAAGTATCTCCTTCTTAAACATTCTATACTCATTTGTACCAATCTCTTCATCATCCTCTGGCCCAACCCATCTAACTTGTTTTGTTATAGGATCAATCTCAAGATATTCAAGCTTCTTTAGCTCTCTTTTTTGTTGTCTTGATATTTTGAGTGGCTTGAATGTTGTCACTTCTTCATCTATAATCACTTCATAGTTTTGTTTTTTAATCTCAGCTTTTATCTCTGGTGTGAATAGAGAGAATAGTGCATGTGTTGTTACAATACTCTTCCCCTCTGTCAATAGAGATAACAATGCTTGTGTTTTTGATACATATTGTTTTTTGTTTTGGTCATAGTAATCCACTGGTTCACAAAAATGTTCACCAGGACAACCACCCATATACCTCTTTGCTTCTGTGAGGAGTGGAAGAATAACTAATAAAGGTGCGTCACAACGTTGTTGTGAAGTTCTCTCATTAATTCTCTCTATTTGGTTTGTAGTCTTCCGACTCCCCATTATTTGATCAATTATTTGTATTATTTGTGCTCATCTCCTTCTATTGTTATGATTTCATCAATATATGTTTCACCACTCATATCGGGCACATCATAAATATCTTTAAAGTAATTGTGTACATTAATCCAAGTTTCTTCAGATTCACCCCTCATATTTTCTTTTGAAGATAACCTCCTATTCAAACCAACCTTATTCTCATCTCTCCCAAAATCAATCACTTTCAATGTATAGCCTACTGGCAGGTTATTCCAAATTCTCCTCCTATGCCAATGTGCTAAAGATAGTGCAGCAGCATCTATAATTATGTTCTTTGAACATTCACAACATTCTTGAATAAACCCCTCCATCATTCTAATTACAACACTTTCTCTCCCTTCACTCCAAATATATTTTGTGTTGTTAGAGAGCATATAATACAACACATCATCTGAAAATACCATATAATCTTCTATGTGGATATTTGGTTTATTTAAATATTCACCAACCCAAGTTGTTTTCCCTGTGCCAATATTACCAACTAAAACAATACATTCTTTATTTATCATTTGTGTTCACCTCTCCCTACAAAATCTTCAAATGTTGTGTTATATTCAATCCATCTATTATTCATCTATAGTCTCCTTAATATATAACACCTCTGTTAACCCACTCTCTATACTCATCTCCATTTCTCATATAATAACATCTAACTGGCATCTTTACAACACACCTTTGGCACATAGGAGATTCAGGATCATCATATTCATTTGTTATTCTGATCTGTCCAACATCATAACATACTCTATATAAATCATCTTCTGAATTTTCTTTTAACCACTCATCTCTATATAATATGTGATAACTCCTCTTCTCTAACACAAGGTTCAAAACCCGTGATAACAGCTGATAATAAAATAGAAGTGTTCCATCATTTGTTGAACTTCTTATAATCTCATAAGTAGTTTCTTTATTAGCTTCTGTTTTTTGTAATGAACTGTCATAATGTATGTACTCATCTATTTGTTTGTATATATCATCTAAGCCAGGTGTTTTAAAAACTTCTGCTACTTTGTCAATAGCTTCAGTAAATGTACACACCTCTTTACTTTGTAGAAACCACTTCCTCTTTTGTTTGCTATTATCTAAATCTCTTCCACACAAATCACAAGTTGTCTTAATAATTACTTTTTTAGTTGTAGCTGGTACATTAATTTCTTTGTAATGGTCCATCTGTAGTTCTCCTTCACCCCTTCTTCTTACAATTCAGTAATTCTAACTCCACACCTACTTGCAATCTTTCTACATTTAGGACAAGGGAGTATTGGCAACCTCTTACCATGTTTATTACATCTATAAATAATAATATATTTTACACTCCTTTTATACATTCTTATCAATCTTTGTTCTGAATGATCACCACCCATCTTCCTAACAATCTTCTGCCTATTGAATGTATATCCAAGTACTTCTTTCTTTTTGTTTAATGCAACAGCAGATACAAGATAAGTACATTGTGATTGTAAAGCTTTTTTTGTTAATGTTTTAATGAAACATCTTTTCAAATTGTATGATATTTTCATGATTAAATAGTATCAATATTTTTATATCTTTTTAAATCTTCAAGTAATTCAATAGTTAATTTCATAAACCTATTAATCTCATGTGGATTAATTCTATGATCTTTATTTAAACAATATTCATATCCATCGGAGATGCTTTTCAATTGTAATAGTTTCTTATCAAAATTTGATTTATCAGTCATTACTTACCTCTCTTATAAAAGCCATTGTTTTGCCATCGCTTCAGCTATACCTGTGAAAAATCTACTTCTTTCTTTACCTCTGTTTTTACCTGATATTTTATGTATTCTGTTGTCCCTTCCATCAACAATATTTGTTGGTTGTAATTTTGGTAAATTGTTGAGCCACAACCCTGTTTTCTTCGTCTCACCATGACCAAACATCCAAGGCTGTATATATTGTGTTGGTTCAATTTTAATCCTCTCTTTTGCATACTTATGTTGCACAGGATTTTCAATACAAATCTTTTTATGTTTGAAATTATTTAAGAAGAAGTTAAAGAATTTACACCCCTTTTCCATATCATCCCACCTTTGTCTATCTATATTTGTCTTTACAATATTACTCTTACCACCTTCATATAACCACCTAACACCAGAATTGCAAAGATATGTACATGGCGGGTGTGCTATAATTAAATCAAACATATCAAAATCTATCAACTCTGGTTGGAGAATATCTCCTTGTATATGCTCTCCATAAGAAGATTCACTTGGTAAAATATCACAGCTTACAGCATAAATATTTTTGTTTTGACTCCTCCCCTCTCTTATAAAAGCATCCCTAACAACGCCGCTATACTCACAAGCAACTAAAACATTCATATGAGCCTCCTCATTAAATCAACTATATCTGTCTACTACTCTTCCTATATGACATTATTTCATCAATTACATTTATTATTCATTTAAACTTTCCTTACCCCTCTTTCTTTCTTTATTAATTTATATAATAGTTTCATAATTAAATAATATTAATACTCTCAATATCCATTGGCAAGGCAACTGTTGTTTCATACTCAGCAGCAGACTCAATAGCTAAGATAGTTTTATCCTGTGCACTAAGATCTAAATTTTTAGTAGTAAATAAACTACCAAGAGCAATCTTTGTTCCACTGCCAGATGCATAGTATTTATCAACAGACTTTATAACTTGATAATTCCCTTCAATGCAAAATATACCCCCTGTATCTGTAGCTACAAGGATGTGGCTGTCCATTTCTTCAACATTATTTACGTTTCTGGAGTATAATCCAACTTTTAAGCACTCTATAACACTATTAACAAACTCTGTATGCATGAATTTATTAATATCAGTTTCATTTCTATTCGGTATTTCTAAAGAATACTGTAGAAGAGACTGGCACTTGGGGTCTCCACTTACGCCTATTAAGTATTCATGTTTTTGATCCGCATCTTTAATCTTAAAGATCTTAGGGTTTGATAGAACCCTTTTAACACCTCCGCTTGTACTTATACATGTGTCACTTGCCATCCAAACTTTCTTATCTTCTTTGTCGATATATGAAACAATACAAGTCATTTTAAATAGTTCCTTTCTTTTCATTCCTTTTACATTAATATCCAATTTAACATATAAAATAGGCTGATACAGAGAGATTTATAGTTTTCTTATACAAGTATATAACCTTTTTATAAACCTCTCTATAATCGCTTAAGAGTAGCTTTAATTTCGATTAATATTAAATCTATTCTTTTACAATTCTATAACCTAAAGACTTGGCTGTATTTTCAAATTCTTTTTCTTGTCTTTCTCTTCTTAATTTATCAATTCGTTCATTTTCTTCCTTCAGGTATTCTTTTAATTCTTCCTTTGTAACTAAACCAAAGAACTCTCCATCACTTGAGTATTTAGCTATACTGCCTTCAAATTCACTAAAATAATCATCATGACAAGCTATTTGAACATTTACCTTTTCACCATCCATCTTTGAAGCTTGGATAAGAATTTCATCACTAAGATTATCAACCCTCTCAATCACACAACCAACCAAATCTCCCAATTCTGAATAAAAATTATTAGACATTACATATCTCCTTATTTAGACTCAACACTTTCACACAAACTATTAAGAATCTCTTCAATCTGTCTTAAAGATGTTGAAACATTTTGCATAAAGAACATAACCTCATTTGAATCAACTACATGCTCTTGTTGCATTTTAAATTTAAAATTAGAATAAGAATCCTCTACAATCTTATTATATTCTTTTAATTGTTCAATCTTTTCTATTGTATTCATTTGATATCTACATTCTCCTTGTCAGAATTTATGAGGACTTCTTCCCATTTACCAAGCTTTTCTTTGTTCTTAATATCCTCTCCCAACTTAATTATACTGTCTAACTCCCTCTTTATTGCTTTATAAGAATCCCTCTCCATAGGAGAGACACCATCAAATATTGGCAGCCACATAAACAAGAACCATTTACGTAGCAATCTATACTTTGTGTTTCCATCTTTATTAGTTCTTTTTACAATCTTATAGTTTTTGTATTTATCTCCACAACCAACACCTTTAATACTTCTTGATAGTGGTGAAGGTGTTGGCTTAATAGGTTTTTTGTTTGTATCTGTTTGCCATTTAGTTTTTGTATTTCCTTCTGTTAATTTCATTGTAGACCCCTGAACATATTTATAAAAGGGTTAATGTTTTCATTACTTTTATACAGTTTCAAACTATCTTCTAATGTTTGAATCCTGTCTTTCATTCTTTCATTACAACCCCAACAAACACACATATTAATGTTTTTATGTAGGTTGCCATCTCTAACAATACCAAGATACTCTCCACACTCTTTACAATAAAGTTTTTTCATTTTGTTATATTTTCTCCTTTAACCTGAACAGTTCTTTGTAGTGTATCAATTCTATAATTATCAAGTTCCATGCTAACAAGAATATGTTTATTTGTCAATATATCGTTTTCACCCCCTCTATGCACCTTCTCATGTAAATGACCATGGATATTATAATCAATATCTTCTCTCATGTATTCTTGAGGTTTATGTGTTAGTAGAAGATTATATCCATAAATTTTCATCTCCATACTTTCACCAACCCAATCCCATCCACTATCCAAATACCAGCCAGTTGTTTTCGAGTCGTGGTTCCCTTTCACGAAATAATTCTTACAATCTTTTGTAAGTTCAAAATACCTCTCACTCCAATATCCGTACTTATAAAAAGTAAAATCACCAAGACAGATAAAAACTGTTCTTTCATCTTTGTGTATATCACTGATGTTTTTAAGAATAATTTCTTCAAATCCTTTCTGTCTATACCCACATTCATACATTGTTTTATGACCCAAGTGAGGGTCTGAAAAGATATAGTATTGTCTTCTCATTTTAATTAAATCCTTGAGTATAGTCTTCGTTCATTATAAAATAATTCATCCATTCTTTATGTACAGTATTGTTTTTCTCTGCCTTACAAAAACAGCACATAATATCTGTTTTCTTTCTAAGTGCTCTTGTAGTCTTAGCCTCATAATGACCACAAATATTACAATGTACTATCCATTTCCAAGGGTATCTGTTAAGTCTCTTAAAATTCTTAAACCCCACTACAGTAAAATTACCAATTATTTCTCCAGTTAAATCAACAAAAGTTCCATTATATCTGAGACCTGAAGGTATTTCATCAAGGCTTGGACAACACTCCCAATGAAGTGGCATCGTATCTTTATGGCAATAACTCGGCCTACTAATATCAGACCTTTGTAGCACCAAATCTCTATACTCTTTTGTTGATAGATCTAAAAATCTTGTGGATTGCATAACCACCTCCATTCTTTTTTAAAATAATAAAATCCCTACAGACCAAATATTATCTGTATGTCGATAATTTCAATCTGTAGGGATCATATCCTCTCTCTAACTATTTGTCAAGTTGTTTTTCCACCTAACTTCAAAAACATGTGTGTTTTTATTGGATGCATCCCCCAATTTAATGTAAATGGACCAACATCTCCTGAGCTGCCCACAGTAGTATCACCCCCCCCCCTTTTTTTTATTATCTCACTATTTTATTTATGCTTGTGCAATAGCTTTAATATAATCTTGAAACAACCTATCTTTTGCTTGTTTTACAGAGTGACTGCAACCATGTTTAAAATCTCTCTTACAGATAGGGCATTTATCTCCCCTCGCAGACCAAGATGTCATTTTATCTTTAGCTCTCTGTATTTTCCTATTTTTCTTACTCTCTGCTGATCTTGCCATTAAGTTGTCCTCTAAAATTCGTTATACAACCTGTTTTGTGTTCTAAAATCGGCATGTAGCCAACCCACATCTTTCTCGATAGTTATTGGAAACACACCATAATCATTCCATCTCTCTTTAAGATCCTCTCTAACCTCCTCTACAGTTACATCTTGAAATTTCATATCGGTTGCATTCCCTCTTGAGTGTTGACTCCAATAAGAATAATCTGGTGATTCTGGTGTTCTAAAACCTGACCATTTGTAGCTTCCACCCCAAAACCAATCATTAATTATAATCTTACCATATGTATCCCTCATCAAATCAATAAATTGTACCACTTCTGGTGTTATGAACCACCATGATTTATCATCTCCGAACTTATGATAAGTCTGAGGATCAACTAATTCATAAATTTTAAACCACTTGGGTTTGTGAATCATAACTAATTACCAATAATATCATTAAAAACTATTTCTACCTGCTTCTTAAGATCCAGCAAATTATCAGTAGAATTATCCAATACATAATCACACTTATCTTTAAGAAGGTGAACTTCATTCTCACTATTATGGTTTGGCATATAATCAATACCATCAGCTTTGGCGCGAGTTATGCGAGTTTCTTCATCACAATCTACAGAGATTGTAATATAATCTCTCTTCCTGCAAGAATTAAGCTCCGTCCTGGTCCTACAATCATCACAAATAATCAAACCAACATTATCAAAATCCTCTTCAATCTCTTTACTTGTTGTTTCAAAGACTTCAGCAAAAACCTTCTTACCGTAATACTTCTTTGTAATATCACTAAGCTCCTGGTAGAATCCTCGTTTTTTTGGTAGAGTGCATTCAATATTATCTCGAATATACTCATCATAACACTTCATTGGTTCAGCGAATTTAAGTGTATAAATGTCTTTATAAGTTTTGTCAATTTCATTAAACTTTTCTTCAAACATCTCCATGAAGAAACCAGATGTTGATGTCTTCCCACTTCCTGCATTTCCAATGATTGCAATTTTATACATAATAATTTACCTTTTTGTTTTTAATTATTTTCAACAAGAGTCATAATCTTTACATATGAATCAATTGGTTCAAGAGCTTTCATCTTCTCTTCTACAAGATTGTTATTGTAATAATAGTTAAGCCACTTCTTAAACAAAGCAGGCTTCAAACCAAAACACTCTTTTAGATTAGCACCAGCATCTTTAATAGATTGATTAGCATCTTCGATCTTACCAAGTTCTGCACTAACCTCTTTAATTGTTGAAATAATATCTTTTGCATCTTTCAATTCAAGTGTTGAAAGAAATTTGTCAATCTCACTTTCGTAAACATTTTCATTCATAATTATTTCCCCCTCTTCTTTTAGTTTTTATTTATTTATATCACCAAACCAAGTTGTATAAATTCTTTCTATGTTCTGTTGTGATTTAACAAGTTTTTCGCCAGCACACCAACATTCTTGAAACACCACTTCTTCTCTTTTAATCTCCTCTTCAGTGAAGTTTTTAAACACATTGATACAGACATCATTTGCAAATCCTGAGTGGATACCTGCCATATCGTCGTGAAAATCAAAACTTATATCCAAACCTTCATCTTTGCCTTCATAGTCTGCCATTTTGATTCCTTTTTATTTTAGAAGTTTATTATACCTTTTAATTTCTCTGTTCAATCTTTCCCATTCTTTCTTTGCTGTATTGTTTTTCCAATACTTCTCTGTTTTCAAAACCTTCTTAGGGTTGTTTTCATCTTTAATCAGTTTAGTGAATACAAATTCTGAATAGAGGTTGTCTGCTTTTGATTTAAGAAAATTAATCTGATTCTGAATGTTTTCTACGTTGTTTTTCATTTTTATTCTTTTCGCTTTCTTTTTAATGTTACTTTTAAATATCTGTACTACCGTCACTGCCACGGTTCTTCTTTGTCAACTTCTTTACACTATTAAATTTTAGTGGTGGTTGTTTATCACATATTCTGAATTGAAAAAGTTTGTCACCAAAATCTATTTTACAATCCCTCAAAGCATACACCGGAACCCACCACTCATCCTCTGGACCTGCAAAACTGTTATCTATAATACCTATATTGTTTGTTTGAATAATTCCTTTCTTACCAAATGTACTCCCTCTCGGGACCAAATGGGCTTCAAATCCTTCAGGAAGCTCAAGACAAAACCCAAGATAAATCTTAAAACTCTCACCTGCTGAGATGTGCATTAGTCCAAGATAGGTATTACCCTCAAGTGGACCAGATGTCATTTTAATTCTATCTACATATACGTCAATCCAATCTCCAACTTCAATCTTCTCAAGCTTTGGTAAATCTGGATTATTGTACTGAACATTAATTGTTTGCATCTCTATATCACTCATTATTTAATATTCATCCTCTGTTTTATATTCGACAATCAATCCTTCACCCCTTTTACCAGCCTCCCACGCTTTTTCCATCATGTATACCACATTAAGTGCATCGCTTAAATCTCTACTTATATACATATCTTCAGGTTCACCTGCACCAATAAAAAATTCTTCTTCACCATCAACTTTAATCCTAACATAATCCCTATAGTCTCTTCTTTCGAGTGCTTCCTCTGTAGGTTCATACTGTACAATTTTCATCTTATCTCCTTTCCTTTTATTAATAGTGAAATTTAATATCTGCGTTAGTAGCTACTTCGAACTCTTTGCCACACCAATCACATTCAACAATTTCGCTTCGAGGATCACCAAAAAACTCATCATTTTGTGATTACTAAATAATCTTGAGACAAAACAAGATCACCATTTTGTCTTCTATATGTGAGTATCGGGTAACTATCTTGATTGTTAATATTCTTCATATTATAAGAAGAAGAATACTCATCCCAATATATTTCATATGGTCCATACCCATATGTTTCTGGTTTATGTGATGGACATATAAGCAAAGATCCAAGAATTACTTTTTCGCCTTTTGAATCTTTGACTCCAAAATATTTATTCATCTTGAATTTTTCAGCCACGGCTACGCCTCCTCATCTTCGAGTAGTTGCTTAATTAAAATAACTTTTTCTTTTAAAGGCACTTCGGCGTGTAATTCTTTAAGTTTGTTCATTATGTATTGCTCTTATTTAATAACTCCAAGTGTTTTTAGCTCATTAATATAAGTATAAATTAAATTCTCTTTACTCCCTTCCAATCCTCTTCTTTCAAGAATATCTATCATACCAATCCACAAACTCTTTGCTGCATCTTCATACTCTTTTCTAATTGACTGAATGTAATCTGTAATCTCGCTATTGCAATTTGTTAAGCATTTTGGTTGTTCCATTTTACTCCTCTCTTATTTAATAATATCATCAAGTGCCACAGTTAACACCTCATCAAAAGAACTACCTCCATTGTACCATTTTAACTCAAAGTCAATAAAACCTGGGTTCATCTCATCAAACTCTGCTTCTGCAATATCTTCATAAGCATCAATATCTTCTTTATTGACTACTTTGTAAAGGTGTTTTTCTCCTGAATTTGTTGTATAAATCAAATACTCTCTATAAAATCCATTTTCAAAATCATATACAATTTCTTCTTCTGAATGTTCATCACAATATGCATATCCTTTTTCATTTTCAAGGAGTCTTTTCAACATTTGATTAAAAGACTCACCCTCTTTTTCATAAATTCTCTGAATTGTTCCTTTAATGTGTTCTGTTTCACTCATCTTAACAACTCCATTTTTATTTAAGTTAAGTTTCTAAATTATTTCAACCAGTCCGCTATTTTGATTGGTTGCCCAGTAATATCAATTCCACTTTTCAAAGTTTCAACAACCATTTGCATCCTTAATGGTAAGGATTTAAAATTTAATTCATACCCACTTCCTGCTTTTAATGAGTTTTTATTAATTCCAATCTTATCAATCCAATATTCTTTCATTTGTTTGTTATACTCTATTTCCTTCCATCTTGCAAGTAAAATCTTGCAGATTTTGTCAAATTCATGATCAGAAATAACGCTCATATCATGTTCATAGTACAAACAGCTATGACAAACATATAATCTACACAATCTATCTGTTGATATTGATTCAATATTCATTATATCTCACGTCATTATAAAACTTACCATATTTCTAATTTGATCCATAAATCTTATCAATAGCAGCCATCTTACCCCTCCTGCTAATACTCATTTTTCAAATCAATAACTTCTTGCTTATAATTTTCAATTCTTTTAATAAATTCATTAAGATGCTTATCAGACTGCATAATCACAATATTACATAACCCCTTAAAGCAAGCTTTACACTCATTTTTATCTGTAAAAACTCTCAATGGTGTGCCAGTCCTACTCCTATATCCAGTATTATCAAAAACAGGAATTGGTCTCTTCGTCCACTCACCTTTCTTGTTAAGCTTAAAGAAACAAGATTGTGTATAATAGATGTTTTTGTTACCTGCATCTGAGATTGGTCTAATTTCAACTTTTGTTGGTAGAACTTTCCGTACAGGTTTATCAGGGAATCTTCTTCTAAAATCACAAATCCAAACCTGTTCATAATCCATACTTCCATTTGTGATCTTATCAATATCAACTTCTGATTTGTATTCCATTATGCGATTATTCCTTTGCTATAGTTAATAGTAAGATACAGTTACAAAGTTGATTTGTTTCCAACCAAGTGACTACATCTTACTATCTTTGTTTTAGTTTGTCAATATGTTTTTGTTAAAATTCCCAATTAGCCTCATACAACTTCTTTCTATCCACCAAAGAAAAACCTTTTAAACATTCTTCATAATTAGAGCAACTTCTCCTTAGATGAAAATTATCTCTAATATTATAACCAGAGATAATTGTATACTCACCTTTCAACCTGTTAGCGAAGTACTCTACAAAATCAATTGGGTTTGTACAAACAATAACCTTCTTTCTGTGAATTAAATCATCAAGTATACTATCTCTAAAGAACAATGAACCAACCTCAAAGACAACCTCCTCAAACTTATCAATATAACTTCCACATTTAAGATTATTATATTCTTTACTTACGTACCACGCAAGGTTTTTACTTTCAGTGTACCAAAGAAATTCTTTTACTTTAGCTCTTTCATTAAAAGCAAAAGTCTTTCCACAACCAACACCAGTTAGGATAAACACAGGTTTATTAATTTCTGGTTTACATTCTACAACAAGTTTCTGAAATTCTGTTAAAACAACAGATTCTGTCTTGTTCTTTTCATAATTGAGCCTATCCTTCAAATAGTCAACTTCTTCTTTGAGAATCCTCTCCTCAAACTCCTTCACAAAACCAAAGGGGCTTCCAGTAATATCCTGAATTTGTTTGATAAGATTATATTTCTCTTCTTTTAGTTTATAACTCATAAATATCCCTTTTATTTTTATTTAATTTTGTATATTTTCTGATTATTACTGGCGAGTGTTATGCCAGTAAGTTCATCTGTGATTGGTGGGAGATCTTTAATGCAATCACCAGTATTTAAAATCCAAACTATATGATGAGCTTTAATTAGTTGGTTATTAAGATTTATAGATACTCTTTCATATCTTTTCTTAGGATCGGGTTTATTCCTGTAGCCTGCAACCTTACCAGACCACCTTGTATTCCAATTTTTCTTTCTATCAGTACGGTATCTCCATATAAGATTTCCAGTAGAGTCATCATACTTCAAAACACTTTTTATATATTCATAACTTGGTCTATTACTGGATGGTTCAATATATTTATTCATATTATCCGCACCTACTGAACCCGCAATTTTTACAAGAAGCACATCCTCCATCATTTACATAAGCTTTCTCGCCACACTCAGGACAAACCAACCCAATCTCATCGTTCTCATCTTCAATTTCTATCTGTTTTACATATCTTCGAAGAACTCTACTAAGTATGCCAGAGCAATCTACCATACTGTATGATGATTTGTCAAGCTGTTTTAAAACTTCATCAAGAGAGATACCATACCTGAAACACATACTTATAACTCTACAGATGGCATCCCAATTACTTTGCCTTTCAAGTAGAAGAAAGCTATTAAACATACCATCTTTATCATTACCAGCTTCAAGTGGTAGCTTTGTAAACACTTCAATAGGTAAGTCATCTTCATCAAGAGATACATTCAAATAAGCCTTTGATTTTTTCCACATAACTTCATGTCTTTCTGCATTTTCAATAGGTAGAAGTTCTTTTTTAATGAGAATACTCTCTGTAATTTCTTTTGGAACTGTGTTTTCATTATCTATTACGGCAGATAATACACCTTCTTTACAGCCATCTCTAAAAACTGTAATTCCCTTTAGTTTTTTCTTCCAAGCATCAATGTAAATAGAAACTATTTGATTCTTTGTACAATTATTTGGTAAATTAATTGTTGAGCTGATGCTTGAATCTGTAAATTTTTGAATTGCTGATTGAATCTTAATCCTATCCTTTGGTTTAACTTCGTCAGCTTCAATATAACAAAGTTTGTTCTTCGCCTCTTTAAGAGAGATTCCATCAAAGCTATCTAAATCATTTAACATTTGTTTACAGGGAAGATAATGAATAAATTCATACTCTTTATTATCAATCCTGTTCTTTCTTCTATATGAAAACTTAAAAGATGGTTCAATACCGCTTGTACAATTATCAGAGATAATACTTAGTGTCCCTGTGGGACCAAAAGTATTGAATGATGTGTTTCTCATTCCAAAAGTGATAATATTTTCTGTAAGATCATCATCTAATTCAATCCAGCCAGACTTTTTAATTGCTTCGACAAACTTTACTCTATCAGACCTTTCACTTAATGCCTCACATGGGCCTTCATCGACAGCAATATCAACTGATGTCCTCATTGCTTGTGAAAGTAAAATACTCGTAACCGAGCTAATAAATTCCTCTGACTCTTTGTCTCCATAAACATAGCCAAGCATTGCAAAGGTATCACCAATACCAGTCTGTTCAATACCAATACGTTTTCCAAAACTATCAGCTAACTGCTGTTCAGGAAGAGGATGTTTTGTTTCATTGATATCTGAAAACACATTCATAATTCTTGTAGCTGTCTCAACATCATACTCAAAAGAATACCAATCAAATTCTGCCAACTCTGTGTAAGGATTTTTAACATATTTATGAAGAACAAAAGAACCCAAAAGGCAATTATTCCAATAACTTAACATTTGTTCTCCGCATGGATTGCTGGAAATAGGTTTAAGTTTATCACTAATGTATGTTCCAAAAGTATGCTTCTGAGCTGTATCAATAAACATCACACCTGGATCGCCACATTTATGGCTTGCTTCTGCAATAAGATCAAGGATATCTCTTGCTTTCATTTGGGAATAGTATTTAAACTCCCCACCAGATTTAAACCACTTGTCATAGTCACCCCCCCACTCTTTCTCATACTTCTCTTTATCTTTTTCAATATCTGGGAAACAAAACACCCACTCTTCATCATTCTCAATGGCAGTCATAAAACTATCGGTTAATTTTAGACTTACATTTATACTCGAAATATCAGGCAGACTGTTTGTAAATATATCTTTTTGAAAAACTTGCTCAGGCCAAGCCTTACATCTGATAAAATCAATAGCGTCTGGATGGCGAATATCAATAGTCGCAATCATTGCCGCCCTTCTACCATTGGTCCCAACAACCTTACCTAATTCAGAAAAACTTGGCAGAAAGGAGACACTCCCACTACTTGTTATTGCTGCATTATCAACTTTTGTATTTTTTGGTCTTAGAATCGTAATATCAAAACCGCTACCACCTCTCATCTTAAAAGTGTTTGCGAGATTCTTCTGGCATTCAAATATTCCATCCATACTATCAGACTCAATTGGTGTGAGATAACAATTACTGAAAGATCCTCTCTCACCTTTATTACAACAACTAAGTATGCTTCCAGCAGGTAAAAACTTCCCGCTTCTAAGGAGTTCTTTTTGTTTTTTATTTGTTATCTCACAGTATTCAATAACTCCTTCAATAACATCTTTAACATCTTCGTGACCATACTTGTTAAGGCACACCATTTTGATAAATTGTTCATGTTCTTCAATACTCTGCTCAAGCAACCCTCTTGTTATTTTCACTTCACTCATGTACTTTAACCTTTTCTTATTTAATTTTATCATTCACTTGATCTTCTGTGAGCCTGACCATTGTTTTTACACTGTTCATTAATTATCTTCCTCTTCAACCTCACTCAAGTAAATCTCATGTTGTTTCTTATAGTATTCATAAAGTTCTTCAGATACACCCCAATCACTAAAATAGTCTCTTTCCAAAACTTTTACAAATTCTACAAACTTCTTATTTGATACAATTGAAGATATAACAATCATAATATCTTCAAGACTCATATTTACTGTTGAATTATTCGTTACATTATACTCTGTCGTTAGATCCATGATTAATTTTCTCCTTTAACATCTTCAGGCATCAAAACATCAAGGTCATACAATTCACCCTCTACTCTATACCTATCCCATTTCATATCTAATGATACTTGTAGAAATGCAAGCTCTTCAAGAATTGAAGAAGTATCTTCATTCTCATATTCATGAAGTCTTCCTGATTTATTAACTCTCTCTTCTTCCTTCTCATACAGAGCTGTAATATCAGCATCAAAATCAAGAAGTAATTCTTTTGGAATTAGATATGTTGTACTCTCATATTCCCTTAAGTTACCAAACTGTTCTCCTTCTTTTTCTTTCCCTTCTTGGGAAGTTATTGAAAGCCGTTCTTCATGCATATTACACTGTCCATACCCAGGGCATTCAAAATTAAAATAATTACTTCTTTCAAGTGAACACCACCCGCAATCATTATACTTACAAGCCACCTTACACCTCCTATACTGTTGAAAAATATAGCATCTTCTATTTATTAAGTATTAAATGGAAGATGCCATTAGTTAATTTAATAATAATTTTAATTTATTTATTAATCTACTGAAATAGAAACCGTAGCAGACCCGGCTTTAATAACCCTGTTGTTTTTATAGTCTACTTTAACAGGATAAGGATAGACTGTAACTTTACCCTCTACATAGATAGGCATAAGCTGATTTGTATCTTTATCTACTGATAAAACCCAAGTAGCTGTTGTATTCTTTGAAGCAAAAATACCATTAGGTTCTTGCTGTTCAACAACTCCTTCAAGAAGTGTATGACCCCCATACACTTTAACTCGTTTCTTAGCAAGTTGTAAAGGATTGGTGAGACTTGTATCATAAGGGATTCCAAAACCAATAGAAGGTGTATCACCTTCAATCATCCCGTAATCACTCCTCCATACAGTATGTGTAGATACCTTCTCATTTCTGAGATCGTATAGTTTTATGATCAAGTCTCTTTCTAATGAAAAATCATATGCAGGAATTGGTTGACCTTTAGCATATTGTGAGAGTTGCCTATCCACTGCCTGGGATTCTTTTTCTGTTGATGTTTTTTCATAAGTGCAAGAACAAAGCCCTGTTACCATAGCCAACACTGATGTAATATAAATAATCTTTTTCATCTCTTTTCACTCCCTCCTTTTAGTTTTTACTCATTTTTAAAATGTTAATTGCATCAATCTGAGCTTTAATCTCAGCTTTTGTTCCAGCACTAACATCTGGATTTCTAAGTTTTCCTTTTAGTTGAGAAATCTGCGCATCGTAAGTTGTAACAGCGTCTCTATCTGCTTCATGTTTCTGATATGAATTTTCAAAAACTACCCTTTCAACAACAGTTTTACCAAAAATACCTGCATAGTTTAGAATGGTAAACACAATCATTGAACCAATCAAAAGAGTTACAATCCACACCCACCAACCGCCAAAACACTTCTTTTCTTTTTCCATTATTTATCCCCTCTTTATATTTGAGTCCCGCCAAAAAGAGGCAGGACTCGTTTTTAATTGTCTATTTAAAAATCATTATTAATAACTCTCTCAATTCCTTTAATAATATTCTCAGCTTTCTTAGACTTTTCTTCTTTCACAATCTTTTCTTTTTCAAGTCTAATAATCTCTTCAGTGTGTTTCTTCCTTTCTCTTTCCATATTCTCTTTAATTCTTTTCAAATCATTTGTAGCTTTTGTAAAACCTTTCACAGCTTTATCAATATCATCTTTGTTGTCCCAAAGAACAGAAATATAAGACCAAAATTGTTTTAAAGCATTCATTTTAGTTATCTCCTTTTAGAGAGTCTTTATAAGTTTTAATTGTTGATCCAACTGTATCTGAAACAAAAAGTGACTTCTTAGTTTTCATCATTAACTCAATCAATTCTATAGCTTCATGAGGAGCAAAGTTATGTTCATCTTCACTATTAGTAGTGAGAAGTTCCCTATACATCAATTTCAAACCCCTTGCCCTCTTTTTGGTATGCCACTTAATAAATCCATCAAGCAACTGATCTACTTCTTTAGCTGGCAACGCTGTGTAAGATTTAATCATCTCTTTACCAAGAGTAATCAATGCTTCATTATTTAGCAATTCAAGCCAAGGTTGCATTTCACGAAATACCTCTTTAGCCATCTCCATCATCTCATTTACATCATCTTTTACAAATTCCATTATTTTCTAATCTCCTTTCCGCAAACTGTACATCTATACAGATTCTCTGATTTATTAACTTTGTTACAAAGTCTAATCTGTTTACCATACTTTTGGTCTTGCCACTCATGTTCACAGCTACACTTCAGTTTTTCTGTTGTCATTTTTAATCTCCTTACTTTTAATTAATTGTTATTATGATGGTGCTCCTGGAGAGAATTGAACTCTCATTAATCGCTTATAAGGCAACCGTTCTTCCTTTGAACTACAGGAGCTTTAATTTGTTTATGAAAAATATAATACACCAAGAGTTATTGTCTGTCAAGCACTTTATTTCAGTAAATACTATAATAATGATCTTTATCTTCTAATCTACAATCTGGATGAATATAATATTCACCATCATCTAAACCTGTTAACGCAACCTCAAGATCTGTGCAAAAATAATATTCATCCCACTTCTGCTGCATAACAGCACAGGGACAATCTTCGCAACTTTTAATCTCTTTATAGAATATTTTTGTCATTATTTTAAATCTCCAATTAACCAAGTCAATATCCAACCAAATTTAGAATCCTCATCAACATGAGAGTCACCAAACAACACATACCTGAAAGGCATTATTATTACAAATAGTGGGTAAACCCATAAAGTATTAATTCTATTCATAAATGTTGTTTTAGGTGCCTCGTAATACCTATCTTTCACAAGGTATTCAGAATAATACCCCTCCTCATATGTACCAAACAAAATATCAAGAACATCACCCGGTGTTTGGCAGTCATTTTCTTTTATGACATTTTCTAATTCATACCTATATAAATTTCTTTTGCTTATTTTAATCATTTTATACTCTTTACAATTTCTTTTATATACATTAAAGGATAATAATCATGTTTTGTGATAATTTTTGCAAATTTACCACACGTATTCTTACCTTCTTTACAAATCCCATTCCTGTACACACAGTCAGGAACCATGAATAAGGCAAGATTGGGAGATATTTTCTTAATTTCATTTTTAATTAAAGACATCACTTTAACAGTTTCTTTGTGGCTTTTAAGACATAATCTTTTCCTTGAGAGACTAATGAGTGCTTCAGCATTAATCTTAATTGTATGTGTTACAGGGGTTAGTCTGTTAACCCCTTCATTAGATTTTTTATTATTTCTATCATCTCTATTAGAAAATACAAAATGTTCACACCCTATCTTATGCCTAACAAAATGTGTACTGACAAAAGAAGGAATACCTTCCATTCTAATCAAGTACTCTTGTGTTCTTATAGGTGAATGTTCTAACATATAAGCAATCTTTTCAGTTATGTGTGTATTGAAATTAACTGTTGAATCGAAAGCCTCTTTCATCAATGCTAAATCTGTAATCTTTTTAACTGTTATTTTCATTAATCAATACCTTTACTGATTAGTCCAATACATTGCATCAGCTTTACCTACAAAAACATGCCATGATTGTTTTAATTTATTAGTAAAACTTCTATATTTATAATTAATAGGCCTTGCAAAACACCAACCAACACCTCTAATATAAACTGTATCTGCTGATTTTGTATTGAACATCTGATCAACATTGTATTTCATATAATAATCTCCTATTCTGTTAAAAGTTCATACTGTTTCATAGAATGAACTTGTATTTTTGTATCTCTATCTTCAGGTGTATTCACAATAATGTTTCTTAACTTGATCATATAGTCAGTATTCACATCTTCTTCATGCACATATCTCAGTCTATCATGAATAAACATTAGAAAGGTTTTATCTTTCATACTAAAACCTCAATTTACTAATCTTTTCAATTTCATTATTAATCTCCCTTCGAAGATAATTTTCAAGAGGTTCGTACTCATCTCTCTCTTCATCATATTCTCTCATATCATCTTCTCTAAACCAGATTGGAATGCCAAGAAATCTAACACAAATATCATTACCATCAGTTGTGAACTCTATAAAATAGTACTCTTCGGGACACTGATCTTCCAATTCTGATTGAAGCTTGTCAACAATATTAATAATACCTAATACTTCTCTCTCATAATTTGAAACCCCTGGACAATCACTTTTCATAGTACAATCTCCTTGTTTTTAAAAGATTCATCTGATAACATTTAAACTTTATATCTTTTATTTATATACACTTTTCTACGAAAACCTTACATGCATCCATAGGATTTTTAATAGGAAATAAAACTTCCTTAACACTATTAATATCTATTTTGTCAACATTATTATTCCAATGCCAGTTATGTGTGTTAGCTTTCTTTATAATATCCATCCATTTATCATCTGTATTTAAACATTTAAATAAAGATCTGATAGTATCACACCATAACTTATGATCCATAACTATTTCTATTATGTGTTCATGTTCTCCAATAAACCACTCTATTTTAATTTCATTTTCTGTATGAAAATAAATATCAAAAATATCACCGTATGCAGGTTTTAGTGATTTTGACCTTAATCTTAAATTATTGGTATCTAAAGACTCTATAACTGGTTTTATGTTCCTATCTACAAACATATCCATTAAAGTAAAGCGTAACTCTACATTAAATTTAAAATTAGGTGCATAGAATTTTGGAGTGTATTTAGCACGAAAAACTATAGCATCTTTTAAAAAATCATCTTTATTTTTGTCAATATAAACTGCACTACTCCCAACTTTCCTAACATCACCGCCAGATATTTTTCTCACTTATACCTCCTTTTCATATTTCCCTCATTAATTCTATAATTGGAAGTTTTCCATCATTCAATACAACTCCACAACCAAGTGTAGGTTTAGGCATATCTTTAGCATAATCAAAAGCATAGGCTTTATGATTAATCCCAACAGGTACTTGCATACTAAATATTGTCTTATTTCTCCCTGTCAAGTAGTTAATATAACAATCATGATGCCAATGTCCCGCTACTACACTCATCATCTCTTTTCCTGCCTTTGTATGTGCCTTCATTCCAGTGCCATGTGTATACAAGACATCATCATAAACAAAGTTATATTGAAAATTCCAGTTTGGTATTTCAAGAACTTCATTTATTGATCTAACCCATTCTTTAGATACACCGGAATCAAAAGCGCGCCTTAGTAAAAGGCGGTCATGATTTCCCCAACATACATCCGCTTTTTGGAAAATTGAGTACCAATTTTTAATTTTTTTCTTAACATAATAAAGTTCATCTTTAGCTGACATACCATCAGGGTCAGACTTATAGAAAGAAGAGTAGTGATTGTCAATAATATCACCTATGAAAATAACATGGTTGCAGTCATACTTCTTATAGATTGCTTTACAAAAACTTGGATATTCATCTAAACACCAAGGTTCGTGAAGGTCACCAATAACCAAAATATTTCTTGCTTCTTTCTTTACAGGTGACCAAACTCTCTCTCCAAAAGTACATTGATATTTTTGTTCTAATGGTTTCCAAGTAACCTTAGTTTCTTTAGGATCAGGTTCTATACAAGAATACTCTTTATAACCACCAAATTTATATTTATTAATAGAATTAACCAAGCAATCAAATAATTCTTGTGGATCACTTTCTCCAATCAACCTTTTGCTTTCGTTCAACTCAGTAATATTATCAACTCTTTCAAACTCTTTATAAGTCTTTCCTGAAATGAAATCAAATACTGTACTTTTTGGTACACCAGTAATCTCTTCAATACTACGAAGAGATTCATTTTCGAATTTATACAATTTCCAAATCTGTGTTAGCACTTCATCAGATAGCTGTTTTTTCTTTCTGATCTGCCCATCACTTAATTTTTTACTCAATAATCATCTCCTCAACCTGTTCTCTTAGATCTGACATCATAACCTTACCTTCGCTTGTATTTGAAAATAATTGTTCATCTATTACCATATCTGTAGAAATATTGTTACCACAATGCCAACATAAACCTTTTATTGGCTTGCAGTCCTCTAAAAAATCATCACATACGTCTTCAATATCTCTATGTTCTGTTTCAACTTCACATTCAAACAATGCACTCGCATAAATAGGTAGCCAAATTTTAATTTTCTTTTTCATTATTTAACCATCAGTCGTTAGACTGAACCTCTCTAAACTTAAATACAGCAGATTTAATAGAATCTTCTGCAAGAACAAGATACTCACCATTTTCAAGTTCTTGGTAAAAGCTAACTACATCTCCTATGAGAATATCTCTTGAGTAATACTTTGCACATTCTTCAACAGAATCAAAATTTATTTCACATGTTGTATACTTTTCACCAAATATAGTAATATCAGCTATAATTTTCATTATTTATTTTCTCTCCATTACTCACTTAATCTTTTCAAAACATTTAGGTTCATCTGAATAAATACATATTGGTGTAGAACTTTCTGAGATGCCTTCAGAATCATTCCACCACAATTCAGCATCATGCTCAACTTCTGGTGTTAATGCCCTGTCACATTCATCACCAAACTTACATTCTTTATAAAATGTACAAAATGTTTTATCTTTATAACAAATCATATATAGGGTCCTTTTCAATTTTAAGTTTTTATTCAATAAACAATTTATACGTTGATTATATTTATATAATACAAAACACCATTTGTCAAGCTATTTATTCATCACAACACCAATCTTCATTATCTGCCAAGTCAATATCAATATATTGATTCATTTTTTCTTCAGCCTCTTCTCTGATTTTAAATTTAACACATTCATTATTAAAACCTTGAAAACAAACATCCTCCCACTTACCTTGTATTTCTTCTTTTGTGTACATAAATGTTATAAATGGAAAATATTTCTTAGGTCTTCTCCACATTTGAATTTTCCAAAAACCACCCTTATTGACACACAACCTATAATTATTCATTTTAATCTCCTTTATAAATTAGTTTTTATTTTTATCTATAATCTTCATAGTTTCTTCGTCAACATCAAAATCTCTCAAGAATTGGCTCTCTGTGTAAGCTACAGGATCAATTCTTGATAACTTATACCAAACAACCCTATCACATTCATTACAAACAAACCTTGTAAAAGCTGGAGTCTTATCTGGAACTCCAACAGATATAAAAGCATCACAATCATCATATGGACGTTCGCCAAAATTCATTTTATTTATTCTCCTCTTTTTGAACACCATACCAAATCTCTTTAAACTTATCACTATCAATCTTATCAAGAGTGTCAGCAAGCTTATAAACCATATCAACCAACTCATCTCTTTCTTTGATAATATTATTAGCTATATACTTATTAGTACAACAAATAGATTCATCATTTGCACTTGCGATATTGACATCTAAACCATTTGTGTGCCTTCCAAAAACAAACCACCTTGGGAATCTCTCTTCTACATATCTCTCTATCATTTTATTTATTCTCCTTTATTTGAATCACAAACCCAACTGTCATTTTGTGAAAGTTCAATATCAGTATAATGATTCATTTGTCCTTCAGCTTCCATTCTTGTTCTAAATTTAACACAAGACAAAAACATAACTACACCTTTTTATTTAAAAATTTTAAATATCAAATAGATTGAATCAATACACAATAACTACTAAATCAATCCCTTACAAAATAATATTTACCAGTCCAAGACTCTTCCTTACACCACTCCTCTGCTTCTTTAATATTATCAAAATCTTTAAATATAATATCTGTTACACAGTGATAATCATTATCAACTTCTACTATCTCAATTTTCATTTTATTTTCCTTTTAAATATTTACAATGAGATAATTCAACCCTTATATTACACAACTCTTCTGTAAGGGCTTTTTGTTTATCAAACATACTATTGACAAACCAATAACAATAGCTAAGCCAACAACATAATACAATTATCACTGCAATTAGCCAACAACATGATAGTTTATAAAAATTTTTATCCATACTACACCTTTTTATCTAAAAACATTAACATTGTAAGCATTAATAGAGCAAGTAGCGCAATAACAGTTACAACCAACAATAGTCCACCCGTTATCTATGATATCAATTTCATACGCTTCTGGTATGTCGTAAGTGCCCCAATTCTTTTCCATAGGTATTTCCATATATTTACCACAACCACTACATCTTATCTTCATTACGCATGTAAAATTCATTTTAATCTCCTTTACAAATTAGTTTTTGTTAAGTTCAAAAACAACTTACTATAACATTTTTATAATGTCAACTATTATTTTTCATATCTTGTAATTTTAAGACTATACATATTATTAGTTTCTATATATAGAAACACTTACATCATTCAATCATCTTATGGATGATAAACACACAAAATACAAAAACAACAATAATTTGTAGTTTATATAGTGAGTTACAAGGAAATAAGAGAAAATCTATGAAAACAAGAGCTTTTTAAAACAACAAAAAACATACATTTCTATTGTAACTTCTTATTTTAATTACAAATATAAACAAAATAAAAATAATCTTGAATTTAGAATAATCTGATATTTGCCTGTAATCAAGAATAATAGGACTTGACAGGCAATAAATTTCAAGGTATAATACTACCTATTAAACAAACAAATTATGAAACTATAAATATATTAGCTATAAATTATATGCCTTTGGCATTAAGTTTATCTTATAAATTTTATTCTTTTAATTGTTATTATTAATAAAAAACAAAAGAATAAATTATATATAAATAATTTTATCTCTTTATTTTCTTTTATTAATAAAAACTTAAAGAGATAAATAATGTTACTTATATATTATATGTCCGTAGGACATAAATATTGTGTTAAAGATTTTATTCCTTTGTTATTTATTATTAATATTAAATAAAGGAATAAATATATAAGTAACAAATTATATGTACGTAGTACATAAATTATATGTTATGATTTTATAATAAATAAAAGGAGAATAAAAATGTTTAATAAGATAAAAATAATCTATAATACATTGTTGTTTATTTCAAGGTATGTTGAAGATTACAACCAATCTAAAGAACATATAAAAAGAGTTGAAAGAGATTTGTATATCGTAAGAGAAGAATATAGGAGATTGTATTTAGAACACACAAAGATTAAGAAAGAAATAAAAGCAATACAAAAGGATTTAAAACCACCTTATGATGGTGATGTTAGAGTTGTTGATGTGTTTTGTTCTGTTTGTGGTAACTACATCAGGTCTGTTGAGAGTTTAGATGAGGGTGATATTTACTTTTGTTCTAAATGCCAGAATAATATGTGCAATTATAAATAATAAAAGGAGATATGTTTTTGTAATACAAAAATAAAACAAGTATATGAAAAACAATAGAAGTGAAGAGAAGATGACTATGAGAGATTACGATAGGAGATTAAATGATAGATGTGTGTGTTGTAATGAGTTTTTAAATGAGGGGGGTAGGGATGTTATGTGTGACAAATGTAGAAGAGCTTGCTATGAATCAGACAATAATTATAATGATTGGTGTGTTGATAGTGTGTTGGGTTGGAATGAAGATATCAGCTTATCTGATCTGAAAATTGATACATGCTATTAAACATTGATTTTAGGTTGATAGAGAGGTGTTTGTATTGATTGGTGTAAGTGTATACGTTTAGAATAAATATCTTTCTATCAGCTTATTTTATGTGTTAAAATGGAGATTATAAATAGATGATAGATTTAATTCTATTGAAAGATTATATTTGGTTTGGTGTTTCTTATATTTATATAAAAATGTATAACTATATTCATAAGAAATAACATATTTGTAACTATTTATAACAAAAATAACATATTTGTTATTATTTATTACAAAAACGTAATAAAATAGTTGCAATAAATTAATATTCATGATATAATTATTGTATTAATTATTTTGATAAATGAAGAAAGGAAGAAATATGGATGATATTGTTTTAGAACTTAAGAAGTTTTATATTTCAGTTATGAATAATGATAAATTAAAGATTGAAGATAGATTGGATGCAGCGGATAAGCTAAGAGAGTTTCTTAGTGAATATAATGATGATTAATGATAAAATAACTAAACATCGTAAAAATAAGTCTATAGAAGAACTTAAAAGAAAAGCTGACAAAGCAAGACGAAAAGGTTGGTTCACAGTAGAGGAAATTGATTATGCTGAAGTAGAGGCAGAATATTTAGTTAAATTGTTTGGTTATAATAAATAATAATTGTTTGTAGATGATTAATAATATTTAGTAGGAGGTGACGAATATAGATATATTTATGAATTACACTCTTCCAGATCCTCCAAAAAAGAATAATCCTGAAGAATTTGCTAAAAGAGTTGATGTTTTTATAAATTTTTGGGATTCTCCTAAATTTCCAGGAGAAGATTCAATGTTTTCAAAAAGTAATCAGATTAAATCTGAGTTTAAAGCTAAGGTTTTAGCTAACACTGAGTTTAAAGAATCAAATGAAAGTATTTATAATAGGAAAACTGATTATTCAGATAACTCTTCTTTATCAACTATAAAAGATAACAGTAGTCCAATGGATCATATAATATCTTCTGGTTTTTCCATGGCAGCTATGGGTGGAATATTTTAATAATAGTTGATTAAGTACTTGCTCTGTTACTAATAAGTAACATCAAATTTGAATCTATAATTTTATAGTCACCTTATACTATTTAATAGATAAGGTGTTGTAAAATGGAGATATATTATGCTTCCATATGGAATTCCAAGACTCCCTCAAACTGATTGCCCTGATTGTATTGATTTACATTATTTTGGTTTTAAATCAAGAAAAGGTAGATTAGACGGTAAGAGTAATATCAGAAATGTTAGAAATAAGAAAGCTACAAGAAGATATTGGAAACGTAAGGAGAGGAGGAGAGCTATTAAAGAGATTAACGATGAAATCTATGAAGAAACATCTATTGAGTAGGAGGTGATTGACATCAGTAGACCTGTAGGTAGTAACAAAGAATGGCAACAGAATAAAAAGATTCTAAAAGCTAAAGCTGATACAGATAAATGGGCTTCTGATTTAGCACCAGAAGCAAGAAAGATAATTAAAGAGCTAATGTTTAGTACAAAATCATCACCCGTGGTTAGGAAGGGGTGTGCTGAAATTGTTCTTAAAAGAGTTGATGATAGATTTAAAGAACTTGGTGGTAAGGCTGAATATCTAACTGATGAAGAGGTTGAGAAGAAACAACAGCAAGAGCAGTCAGAAAAGGCAAAAAAGAAAACTGAGGAGAATGGTGGAACTCCATTTTTAAGACTTACCTGTGAAACACCTGATGAGAAGACAGGGACAAATGATTAATTGTTGACATTAAGTTTATGAAATGATATTCTCTAATATCTTAAAATATTAAATAAAAGGAGAATGTTGTTTTATGAGTGAAGATGAAAAAGAGTTTAGGGTTATTAAAGAGTTTCCTGATTATGAGATTAACAAAGAAGGTATTGTAAGAAGGGCGAGTGATAAATTTAAACCTAATATTAGAAGGAATGGTAGGGGGTTTAAGTCAGTATCTCTAAAAGGTTCTAATGGGTTTAGATCTGTATATATAAAAAGACTCTTAGATTCTACGTTTAACAAACCAGAAGAAGATGATATTGTATCTTTAGATGTAATAGGTTATCCAGAATATTCAGTAACATATGAAGGAAGAGTATGGAGTTACAGATCTAATAAGTTTATGGCACCGAGAAAAATAGGAAGAGGATACTATGGTGTAAGTCTTGTAAATGAATTTGGTGATAAACATTTCTTAATTCATAGATTAATGGCTTTAACTTTCATACCTAATCCAGAAGACAAACCAACAGTTAATCATATAGATGGTGACAAAACAAATAACTGTATTGTAAATTTAGAGTGGGCAACATATGAAGAAAATAATAAACACGCTATATATAATAATTTAAGAGATAAAATTTTGGACACAGATAAAGTTCATGAGATATGTAAATATCTACAAGACAATGTAGGTTGTTTTGTAAAAGATGTTTGTAAAAAATTTGACGCTTCTTGGGATCAGGTTGGTGATATAAGAAAAAGAGTGACTTGGACTGAGATATCTAAAAATTATATATGGTAATAGGAGGTGATCTAAAATAAGTAATGAAGAAACTCATCAGCTTGGGCCTTGTAGTAAAAAGCAAGAGATGATTTTAAACAATGATTCTACCCTTCTAATATGCGGAGGTGCGGCGGGATCGGGTAAAAGTTATCTCTTGCTACTGATGATTTTGAAGTACGTTGATTGTCCAAATTGGCGTGGTGTCATTTTCAGGAGATCGTATACAGAAATTGAATCTGGTGGAGGCTTGCTTGATGAGGCATCTGCAATGTATTTTGGCCTCCCCAAAAAATATAGGCCGACACTAAATAGATCAAGGGTTTGTTTTACATTCCCCTCTGGAGCGCAACTCCAGCTTGCGTCGATGCAGCATCACCCTAAAGATACTCTTAAGCAATCTGGTTCGCAATTTAGTTTTATCGGGTTCGACGAACTTTTTACGTTCGAAGAACAGCAATTCGTTTTTCTCTTTTCCCGCCTTAGATCAAGATCAAAATATCCAGGGAGGGTAGTTTGCACTACAAACCCTTATGGTGATACATTTATCCTGAAATACGTCATAGATAATCTTGATGAGGGCGGTTTCCCTATTAAATCGCTTGATGGTAAGAAAAGATATTTTATTCGTAGAGGTGAGGATGTAACATTTGCCGATACTGAAGAAGAACTTAAAGAAAAGTTTGGTGATAAAGTAATGCCAATATCTTTTTCTTTTATATCGGCTAATTGTTATGATAACACTTACCTAATGGAAAATCAACCTGAGTATGTGGCCCACCTGGAGTCACTAAAAGATGTAGATAGGGATAGACTTTTACACGGTTGTTGGTTTGCGAAAGAGAAAGCCGCTAAATATTTTGATAGAGACTGGCTCAATAAATTAGATGAAGTCCCAAGAGGTAGTACTTGTTGTAGAGGTTGGGACCGTGCATCCTCGCCGCCTTCGGAAAAAGAATTACATCCAGATTTTACAGCCTGTTGTAAGGTTTGGAGGACTCGTAATGGTGATTTTATAATCACAGGCCAGCATAGTAAAAACAATTATGATGATGTAACTAATACTTACGGTAGGTTTAGAAAGACTCCTGGTGAAAGAGAGAATATAATTCTTGAACAAGCTATAAGTGATGGAGAATCTTGCACTATAGTTTTGAGTGAAGATCCTGGTAGCGCAGGAAAATTTGAGTATAAGGAAAGTGCAAAGGTATTAATGTCTGAGGGTTTTCTTGTTAAAAGAGACCCTGCTTGTCCTACAGCAAGTAAACTAAAGAGGTTTGAACCGTTTTCTATTGCTTGTCAGAATGGTTTAGTAAGCATAGTTGAGAGTACATTTGACAGAAAAACTCTTGATGCCTACTATAAGGAGCTTGAAGATTTTGATGGTGAGCGTTCTTCAAGAACACGTAAAGATGATCAAGCCGATGCTACAGCTACAGCCTTTAACTACATTTCCCAAAAGAAAAACATCCCGATAGTTTGTAGAAATCAACAAAATTTAAAGACAATGTCTAATAGTCTTCTAAATACTCTTTAAATATTTTGTTTATAAACAAAGTTTTATCTTACAAAGATAAACCTCGACATAAACACATATTACAAAATAAAGCAATTAATGTCAATAAGATTTTTTAAAGTTTGAAGATCAACACATAAATTTATGAAAATTTCAAAGTATTTAAACAGTAGTGAATCTGCTCAGATAACAAATGATGGAATTCTATTTCCTTCAATAATTGATTTAAAATATTTTGTAGAGGATATTATATTTGATTTAATAAATAAACACACAATATCCTCTTTAGGTGGAAAATACATATTGAATAAGGCAGCAGGAGAAGAAGAGAAAAAAAGAAATGAATACATAACAGGAGATAATTAATTACCAATGATAGATTGTAATAATAAGAATTTCATAAGAAAACCATTAGATTATATACATAATCAACAATTAACAAGTTCATTTGAACCTGTAACAATACCAGAAGATTTAGATTTTGACACTTATTTAGCTAAGACAGTGAATGGCGGTGATTTAGAAGTAAAGTGGAGTAATACAAGTTCTGAATCTTTCACATTTTCATTAGAAGATGGAACTCTTCCATTAAACACTGGTTTTGAGAAGAGAAGTTATGATAAGAATGATGTACTGTTTTATGCTAAAGGTAATGATATGTTACAGATTATGTTTGTTAAGGAATAATGAGGAAATCAATAATGAAAAGCAATTTTATGTGGGATAAAGTTTCGTTTGAGGGGGTGGTGAATGCGTGAGATTTTCGTTGACTACGAATATGGAGACGATCTGAATCCAGGGACGTTCGCCGCGCCGTATAAACACGACCGGGGCATGTCCGGATGGTATGGTGGTGGAGTGGCTTACAATCCTGGTGACATCATCCGTTTTAAACGAGGTGTTGTGTGGCCGAAAGCCACAGGCACCAGTTTTGAAGGGACTTCAAGCGACCCAATAACATATACCGATTACGGTGACGCTGAAGAGCCCGCGACGCTTCAGCCTTCGGACTATTTGACCGGATGGTCCTTACATGCAGCCGGTATTTATGTTGCTGATCTCGCTTCTCTTGTTGCGTCTTTTATCGTTCTTGACAATGAGATTCCTCTACCTTCAGTTTCTTCGATTGCTGAAATTACCGAAAATTCCTTCTTCTACGATTCCGGCGCTCAAAAACTATACGTAGGGGTTGACGGTGATATCGCAGACCACACTATCTCTGCACCTCACACCGTGCATTGTTTCGCCGTGTCAAAAGCGTACATCCATGTTTACGGCCTGCGTGTAAGGCACGGATACGACACTCAAACGGGTGGTATAAAATTGTATGCCGGGGTGACTGAGAAAGTCGGATGTATCGTTGAAGAGTGTGAATCCGTGGCGTGTGGTACCGGGATTTATAACTATAATACAGATGCTACCATCAGGAAAAATACTGCCCGGAATTGTTGGAATGGGCAGCAATATCCCGCCGGTGCAGGGTTTGGATTAATTACTGGGCGTGGTGGTGTTTTCGCAGACAATATTATTGAGGGATGCTACACGGGTGTCGGAACAACAACCGGTAATATCGGTGGAATTTTCACGAATAACAAGATTTTGGATTCCATAGTCAACTCCGTGGGGTATCTGTACGGAACAGCAGCAGGCCCGTGTAAAGTGTTTGGGAATTACATCCGACACAGCCCTGCTGCCGCTGTGGGTCATGGCCTGTGCGCCACAGCTACCGCTGGAAATTACGTCACTGCTAAAAATAACATCGTTGAGATTCCGACTGGCACTATCAATCATGTAAATATCAATTGCATTTATTTGAGGGATGGTTCGGATTATACGGGCATAGATTTCGACAGCAATGATTATTTCGTGGCCGATGGCCTATCTTGTAAGATTGGTAGATTATGGGAGTCCGAAGCCGTTCCGGTTGTTGATTACGACACGTTAAATGCTTTTAGAGATGTGACGGGAACAGACGCAAAATCAATTAGCGCTGATCCGCAGCTTGATACAGCTGGCAGACCGGCCACGAATTCCCCAATCGTAGGAGCCGGTCAGGTAATCCCGGGCATCCACGACCAGTCTACTCCGGCCACGGATATCGACGGCAAGCCCATCCTATTCATACCAAATATGGGGCCTTATGATGACCGGGTGTCCAAAACTATCACCGAAGCCAACTATGCGCCCACTGGCTACTCAGTTCGGGCCGGTGCCACGCTAACGCTCAAGGGCGGCGGTGATGTTGATCTCTCAGGGATTACTGACACCGGGGAAATCATATGTAAGCTGGTAGGGGATATCAATTCGTTCGTACCGAATGGGGATGATACAAAGCTATCTTCTATGAAAAAAAAGAAAATATATAATTTAAATGAAAGGAGTTTGTAATCAGAGATTACAACAAATAATAAAAAATGATTAAAGAAAAGAAAGAATTTATTTATAAACCATTTGGATCTTTTTGGGTGAGTATGTTTTGGAAAGAGGTTAATAAGTGGTTTGAAGATGGTTGGAAAGTTTGTGAGAATACAGGGAATAAATTGAAAGATGTTCCTATCATCCTCCCTAATATGATTAGGGTTGTTTTTGAACGTGATAGTATTGATCTATCACTTGAACATCTTAAAACACTTACAAAAGTTGATGAATATAAAGAATTTTGTAAAAAGTGTGATATCGATTATGATAAATCACTTGAAAAAGCACCAATGAAATTTAAGAAGTTTATTCGTGAGTGGCTTGAAAACTATGAAGATAAAGAGGAAGATGTAAAACTTGATATCTTTCTTAATAAAGATTCTTTTAAACAGGTGAATGATTGAAAATTATAACAAGAAAAAATAAGATTGAGATTTTGGACAATGATGGTAAAGATTTAACAAAGTCTCTTGAAATAACATCTTTTAAAACAGTTGTGGATGGTACGTCACCTCATAAAACGAGAGGTGTTATCTATATTGATAACGTAGAACATATCTGTGTTGATGAGGATAATAAATAATGTCAAAACGAAAAAAGAATAAAAACAAAAGAGCATCTCCTAATGTTAAGCAAGACGTTTATGTGAATAAGCAGGCACGTAAACTTTCAACAAGGACATCAACAATTGAAGTTGGTCAGCCTGGAATTGTTTCTGGAAACTATTTTATTCAGGATTCAAGAAAGACAGAACTCGCAATGCCACGCAGACTTTGTACATTTGATGTTATGTGTCAAGATGATGCTGTAAGCAATTCTGTTAATTTTACAAATATGCTTGTTGTTAATTCAATGTATGGTGGTAAAGTTATTCCTGGTGAAAGTAATAGCTATGCAAGCAGAGTAAGTTCAGATGCGATTAATTACATGTTTCATAACATGTCTTATGGTACTTGGCTTGATTTTTGTATCAACGCAGCAACAGACCTTAAATATGGATTCTCATTTGCTAATATAGTTACTGGAAAGTATAAGAAGGGTAAGTACAAAGGTGCTATTGGTATTAAGAAACTCTCTCCTCGTTGCCAAAAAACAGTTTATGGTTGGGTTTGGGATAATAAGAATAGAGAGTTTGAAGGTTTCTTACAGAATAAGAACCTTTATCAAAGAAAGATGACATCTGGAAGATCAACAGATTTTCTTGGTAATATAAATCTCCTTAACTCTGCTAAATATTATACAAATGGTTATCCATTTCTAAGAAGAGAACAACTTCTTCATTTCACTTATAACTCAACTAACAACAACCCACAAGGCAACTCTCCATTGATGGATTGTTACAACGCCTGGGCTGAGAAGAAATTAATAGAAAAATTTGAGATCTCAGCTATAACAAAGGGACTTGGCGGTGTTCTTTTATTACGAATTCCTTCACAATTGATTGAAAGGGCAAATGATCCGCAAGGGAGATTTCCAGAAGCGACTGCTGAATATCTTGCATTACAACAGGATGCAGCAGCTATTCATTCCGCTGAGAATGCACTTATGGTGCTTACAAGTGATGTAGATGAGATAACTAAACAACCTCTATATGATGTCAAATTTATGGGTGTAGAAGGCGGTAGTTCAACTAACTCATTTGACACAACAAAGATTATAGATCAAAAGAGAAAAGCAATCTATAATACATTCCTTACATCTGCAATTCTTCTTGGTCAAGGTGAAGTTGGTAGTTATGCACTCTCAAACAACATCACAACAATGCATGCTCTGGCTGTACAAAACAATATTCTTCAAAAGACTAATGTAATCAATACACAATTAATTCCACGTCTACTTGAAGTTAATGGTATTGAACTTGATTGGAAAGATATGCCAAGATTTGAGCCTATCTCTCCTACTGAAGTTGATAATGAAATTTTATCGAAAGTCGTACAAAGAATGAAGAGTGTTAATGCCATTACGCCAATAGCTCTTAAAACTATATATGAAGAGTTTGGTTGGGACACAGAAGGTGTTGATGAATTAGATTTCAGTGATAAAGGAGAGAGTAGAGCAGGAGAAAGCCAAGGAAGCTCAGGTACAGGTAATTCCCAAAACACTGGTGGTGGAAGTACATCTACATCTAACATGGAGAATTCAGATACTCAGAAGAGTATAAAGTATTTTATAAGAGATGGCAGTGCTTTAGTAGATGCAACCACTGGAAAATATGTTGGTGAGATTGAAGAATAGATTATACACTGGGGGTGATTAAAATTCCTTATGCTAATGTAGCTGATGCAAGAAAGAAAGTTAAAGCATTAAAGAATCTATCTGACAGTCAAGTTAAAACTTTTATATCCGTGTTTAATAAACTTGTTAAAGATGGTGAGAAAGAAGATAGCGCTTATGCTAAAGCTATTGCATCAGCTAAACGTATTAAAAATAAATCAAAGGGATCTGAAGATCAGGTATACGATATGATTGTAAATAAATACATTGAAGAGAAAATGATTGCTTATGAACCTATGTATTGTCCACCAAATGTCGCAGATTGTGTTCAAGATGCAATGACAGATGAAGAGATAGTGAAGATGGTTGATAACGCAAATAAGAAAATAGCAGATGGTACTTTAAAACCATATCTTTTCCACAAAACACAAACTGATGCTTTTTCTTTTGTAAAAGCCTTTGTGAATCCTTGGGATTGTGTTGTTGGTGATCAGGAAATTTATGAAGGGCAACCTGTTATTGTTGTTAAGTATAAAAACAAGAGGGCATGGGAACTTAGAAAACAAGGTATTATTAAAGGCCCTTCTATTGGTGGTATAGCAGGAAGTATTGAGGAGGTTGATGAAGATGAATGATCTTGATAAAATAAAAACCCCTAAAAAGAAACCAAAAAAGATTAAAAGGTATTTGAAGGATATTGATCTTGATCATATTGCTATGACAAGTGGTATGGGGGCTGCAAGTGAAATGAATGAACCATTTATTCTTAAGTCTGTTGAAAAATCAAGTAAAGATGAAAATACTTATACAGAAGAAGAGACAGGTATTCTTAAAGAACTTGGGGAATGGAAAGAAGAGTATATAACTATTAAATCTGTTAGTAAAACTACAGATATTCTAAATGAAGCTGAAGAAAATCCAAATATAAAAGAAGAACAAAAGGAGAAAGAAACAACAATGTCTAAACAGAATGATGGTGTGGTAGAGACACCTGTTGTTAGTGTTGAGGAACTTGATGCACTACGGCAGGAAGTTATGAAGATGAAGAAAGAGAATGAGATTCTTAAATCTAATGAATTGATTAAGGATTTTATTTTTTCTAATGATGAAGATAAACAGAAAGAAATTAAAAAAGGTGTAGCTGAGATTATCTCTACTATTGAATTTGAGTCAAGAGAAATTCTTACAAAAGCTTTTAATGCTGCTATCAAACATGTTTCAACAAAGGCTGTAGAAAAAGCTAAGTCTGAGGATAAGAAACCTGAAGAGAATACTTTGAAGAAGATGTTGGATGAAGAGGTTGGTAGTGAGGATGGTGAGGATAAAGATGCACTCCTGAAAGGTAATCCTGAAGGTAGGACAGAAGTTGATAAGTTTAACGAAGATTTCACTAAGTACTTTAATAAATCTAAAGGAATTAAAGAAGACAATCAGGAGGGGAAGTAATATATAATGCCTACAGTAACTAATAGTACAAAAAGACGACAGATTTCTGAACTAATTAAAGGGTATGATAATTTTCAGTATGAGAAGGGTATTAACTTCTATTTTGCAACAGTTGATGTAAAAGGAACTGCTGCTATTGATCCAATTGGAACCCCTCTTGTATGGAATAATACAACCTCTGCTTTTGAGGTTTTTATAGCTCAAGATTTTAGTGCTATTGCTACATCACCACTTCCTGACAAATCACCTATCTGTCTTACTGTTGGTGATAATAGAGGTGTTGGTTTTAATGAAGCAGATACACAACTTATTGCAGATACAGCCACTAAAATGACAGTTATTTTTAGAGGTGAGGCTGGTGTGAGTGAAGCTGGATTGGATTGGGGAACTGCAAATGGAACCAATCAGGGGCTTTTTAAAAATAAACTTGAACAGCAGAAAATTGCAATTGTAGAGAGTGCCACTGAAGTCACTCCTTCTTTTATTTAATGAGAGGTGAAATAAAATAATATATGAAAATTAATCAGACAGAAATCAGTTATGATGTAAAGAAACAGGCTCAGGTAACTTCACAAGGAAACCCTTGGCTATTCCACGATAGAACAGATCTTCTCCAGAATTTTCAGGTAAAGCCGGGAATTTTTACTGCTTTGTTCGGTGGATCTTTTACTACAGACAACCTTAAAACTCATACTTATGAATTTGATCGTACATTTGAGACACTGGCGATGCCAGGTGGTAAACGTTATGATGAGATTGGTAAGGATCTGAAGAAAGATCAGCACGATATGAAATACTATGGTGTACCTTCTTTTGGTCTTAGATATAATGTCATGGCACAGGATTGGATGGACAGACGACAGCCTGGCACTATGGAGCTTATGAATGAGGCTTATGTTGAAAGTCAGATGGCTCTAAAAGCTGAAAGAGCTTGGGGTTTGTTTACAGAGTATGGTATTGCCTCTCTCCTTCTGACTGATCAGAATATCATCCTTGATGGACCTTATACACAGTATAATTATTACACAGATCTTATTGGTGGTGCTCGTCCTGCTAAAGTTGATATGAAACTTGATGAGAATGTAAATCATGAAGATCTTATGAATGCTGAAGTTGATAATATTACTCAGAAAATTATGAAAGCGGGAATGTCTGCTGGAATGATGGTTTGTCTTTGTGGAACTACTTACTTTAATCAGAGGTTGGAGATTGAAAAGCTTACAACTCTAAACCGTGAAATCAGAAATCGTCTTGATCTTGCATCAATGCCTGTTCCTGAGTCTTCTTTTGGTACTGGTGATCTTCCCTATCGGAACTTTGAAGGTATGCTTGATGGTGTTCTTTACATTCATATTGGTAATGAAATTCTTACAGGTACAAAAGTAATTGCTGACACTGATGCATACCTTATGCCAATGGGTCTTAGTGGTTGGCTTGCAAAAGCTTATGCTCCTGCTATTGATAGAGAGAATGTGAATAAAGAGGCTCGCGATATGTATATGTGGAGTTATGAAGATAGGTTTGGTCTTAACACTTATTTTGAAAGTAATGTGCTCTTCGCTAATCGCAGACCAGAATTTATCACTCATTTGAAGAATACGTAATAAAAATAATAGTTTATATAGGGCCTGAAATATGGCCCTTAGAAAATTATTATAAAGGAAGTTGATAAATGGCAACTATTGATCGAGATAAGTTAAGAGAAGATGTAAAGTTTTGGTTGCCAGATGGTAATACATTATCTGATGATCAAATAGAAAAATTAGATGAGATGATTATTGGAAAGATAGGTGATGATGATACAAAATATGATCAAATACTTTGCCTATCTATTGAGTTAGCTGCTATTAAAAATTCTTCTAACTCTTCAATATCATCTACTGATGTAAAGAAAGAGAAACTTGGGCCTCTTGAAATAGAAAGTTTTAAGAGTAATAGAATCAAAGATCCTTGGCCTGATTGGATTAAATATGATCTACCTTTTATCTGTGCAATTATTGGATACACAGATCATTTAGTTAAACTTAAACATTTTCAAATATATGTATCTCCCGGCGAAGATATTGATATATTTGATGGACAATGTGACGATTATAGTCAACGATGTAGTTATTAACAAGTAAGTTAACAAGTAAATTTATATAACACAACATAATTTCCCCGACAATGTAATAATGTTTTAATAATTCAAAAGAAACAATAAAAAAGGAGAAGAAAAAGGAAATTATGGCAGACACAAGACCTGATGTAATTTTGAATGGTGAAGAGTACCAAGATCTTTATGCAGCTACAGGCATTACTGTTGGTACTAAATTAATTCTTTTTAACAAATCTACATCTGATGTGAGTGTAATACTATCAGCAACAAAACCACTTAATAATGATACAAAAGGTATAAGAATTGAGATTAAAGGTTCTATACGTGCTTTCACTGTTGATAGTGGAGAGAGTGGTTGTTGGGCTAAAGGATGGGGACCATTATCAGTGCAGGAAGCTTAATATGAACTTAAATTATAATAATACAGGAGGTTCATATTATGGCTATTAGACCTTATTTTGGAGGTGGTACCGGTGGTGGTTTTGCTTTAGGCCATTTAGACAATCTTTTTGGGGCTACAAGTGGTGATGCAACAGCCTCTCCTTCGATAGTCCTTCCTGCTGCAAATAAAGCTGCTGCTATAGCTGTTAGAGATGCTTACTCATCTGCAAATCCTTCTTGGCTTGCTGAATATGATGCTGATAGTAATCTTAATATTAGATTAATATATTTAGATGGTGGGAATACTATTGTTGTACATCAGATTAGACAAGGAGGTAGTTGGGTTGATAACGGAAGTGTAACTGCTGTTGAAGGGCTACCAGGAAGTGGTACTGACTTCTCTCATGTTTCTGATAATCATATTCCTGCTATTGGTGTTGGTCCTGACAAACTTCCATATGATAGTGGTATTGATCACGATCCAGTAACAGGTAATCTTAGAACACCGGCTTCATTAACTGTTGGAAGTAATTCACTATCATTTGATGATGCTCAGACAATAAGCAGTGGTATTGAGAATGTCTTCTTTAAACTTGATTTTCAAGATGAAGTTTATTCCCCTGCATGGCAGCAAGCAAATTTAGATGCTTCTGGCAGAGTTAGAAATAGGAAGTGGATTGGTGATATTAAATCAGATTTTGTTAAACAGCCGATAGATACTGAAACACTGTCTGACCCTGTAACATTTAATTACACTGCATCTGATAATATCAGAATAGCTGATTTTCAGTTGAAACTTGAAGATGCAGCTACAGATTTGACAATATCAATTACAACAACATCTGATGAGAAGGTTTGGAAATACAATTTTGGAGTTGCATCTCCTGGGTTAAATAAATTTAATATTATTAATAAAACATCACCTGTAGATGTAAGAATTGGTGATGAGTATAAGATAACAATAAGTGGTGGTCGAGTTAAAGGAAGTGCTTCAAACATTCCTTGGTTTACCGAAACCTATCGTGCCTGGAAAGATGTTGATTTAGCAAGAATGGAAGATTTAGGTGGAGATCATACAAAGATTAAAACTTTTATAATGAGAGATCAGCCAACAAAGGTTGCTGCCGGTACACTTCTAACAGGTAATAGAACATTTGATTTTAGTTTAGAAATGCATGAAGGTGTCGTAGGTAATGGTACGCTAAGACAGAATGGTGGAATATTAAAAGCTGACATTTCTCCAGCTGGTTATTTTTTTAACCAAAGCTTATCCCCTATTACATTAAATTCTGGTGAATCTTCAACCTGGACTCTTGAGTTTACCCTTACAACTGGTGGTATTATAAGTAAATCATTTACAGTATCTGCTGTTGACGCAGAGGAGTTAATGTATTGGGATGTACAAACATCTCATGATGCAAATGCATTTAATTATGTTAGCATAACCTCAAGACATGCAGAAATAAATACAGCAATAAAGATAAATATTCAGACATACACAGGCAGCAAATACTTTGCTATTGCACAACCAACATCTGAAGCAGATATAACAAAACTCGTTATAGGCGGTATAAATCAGATTGGGGCATTCACTAAAAACACATCTGCTATTACAATTAATACAATATCATATGATGTGTGGATTAGTAATAATCTTTTACTTGGAAGTGTTGTATCTGGAGAGACAGTGGAGGTTATAAGATGACTATACCATTATTTGGGAAATTAGTTAGTGCTACCGGTCAACCTTATGCTGATGCTGATGCAGTTGAAGTTGACACAACAAACTTTAATAAGAATCTCTCAGCATCAGATGATGAAATACAGAAAGCTTTAGAGACTATAGATGAGCTTGATATTGGTGGTGAAGTTTTTAATCCTGCTGATCATTCAGTTACAGAGTTTAATGATATCACTGATGCCGGTAGTGGAGAAATAATTACTGCTGCTGAAAGACAGCAACAAGAAAATAATACATCTGAAATTACTGCAATAAGAGCAATACTGGCTCAAGAAGAGGTTGTTTATAGATATATTGGGAGTATTGCACCAACCATACCGTCCTCGTACAGAGGTGAGTATTATGTTGAGATTGTTAACCCAATAGAAGATATAACAACTACATTACCTAATTTCGCACACAACGAAAATGCAACTAAATATGGTGTTGTTAATAAGTCGGATACTTACAATGTTATAATAAATTCTCCAAGTGGGTATAGTATTGACGGAGGGTCTAACTATATTATAAGACCTGATTCATTTGCTTACTTCGTTAAAAAAGATGACACCAGATGGGTTGTTGGGTTATCAGGTACAAACACAGATGAAGCTGGTATAGAGCTTGATGATGGTGTTAATGACGTTGGTGGCATTAAAAAATTAGTAGTTAATGGGATGAAGGTTGAAGCCATAAACACTACGGATGCCAATTTAAAATCGTATACAGAACTTATGACTCTTGATGGAGATGGGAATCCAACTCAATACACAGGTCAGGGACACGTTATTGAACTAAACCCGCCATTACGAGCATACCCTCACCCTTCAGCACAAGACACCTTGATAATGGATATACAGCAAGGGTATTATGAGAAAGTTCATGTCCCTGGATTCTTAGGATATCTTGGTGATACAGAATCAATACTTCCACGTTTCGAAGATGAAAATAAATACTTTAAAGGCGCTCTATTTTTCGAAAATGTCGTAAAAGACAGGGGTGCGTTTATTGAGATTGATAGAACTAATAAGGCATACGGCATTCAAGAGTTCGATGGTCTTGACCCTAATGTATCTGGTGGCAATGACTACCTTATTGTATTCAGAGCGGCTTTGATCGGGACGGCTCCGAGAGATGGAAATGTCAGGCTTGAGTTGGTGAAGAAAGACGCAGACCCATCAGATCCAGATCTTGGATATATTACAGACAAAAACGGAAAACCAATTGTTGTTGAGAGAGCTTTCAAATCTGGTCAGCGCCTTGGAATAATGGAAGCCGCAGGAATAGTAAACGTCACTGGATTGCAGGAGTTTAAGTGTATTGTGACAGATACATTTCAACAGGGTGAGGTTATTCTCGGGGATAGGGCAAATGGTGGTACAGGGTTGTTGATCCAATGCCTTACATCTGAATATAAAACAGGTGATGCATTACAGCAGTTTGAATTAGATACTGCTCAAAATCTTGAATACAGCTCTTATTATTTAGGTGCTGATATTATAGATTTCAAGGCTGATTTTACCTATCCTGTAGCCGAAACGTTGCTTACAGCGGGAAATATACTTTTTAAAACTCACAACGCACATCTTCTTGCCGGTACTAATTTATTGCATGGTCAAGGAAACAATCATCTTAATATAAAAGATGACGGTGCGGTTACAATGTTTTCTCTTGATGAGGTTATTGATAATGAAAAGTCGCATACGCTGAAAGGAAAACCAATGCGCTTTTCTGTCACCATGACAAATGACAACTCTGATTTTGATGCCTATGTCTGCAAGTATACTGGAGACTCTACTAACACAAGGACTTCTATTGTAAGTGGATTTAATGGTGATGGTTCTCCTATCTTTCGGTCTGGATGGTCTGTAGCAGACCAATTCTTAATACCACAAACATCATTAGGCACTGATGTCACAACTAATCACGATTTAGTATTGCCTACTGATGCAAGTATCAATAACTTCGGGTTTTTAATCAAACCAACAACGGCCACCTTCCCGTTTGAATGTGAGATAGGAAACCTTAATGCCGAGTGTACTGACCCATTTACAGGCTACTATTTAAAATTACCATCAACCGTTGAAGAAGCTCACCTTGAGTTTGATAAAGAATACAAAGGTTTTTCACTTAACTCTGAAGGCAATCAGACTTTAAGATTTACTATTAACAATCTTCCTATTACCGGAACCCCGATGCCTACGGGAAATCCAGGAAAAGGATTAGCACCGATTGAAAGCAACTCTTCTGTAGATGATATCCCTCCGCAAGACTCTACATATGGAAGAGCAGGGATTAAGGTTAAAAAAAGCGGTAGGGTGGATGTTAAAACAGGGTTGAGGCTATACTCTGAAAAATCAACTGATACATCCGTTACATTCTGGTGGGAGATTTATAACGCCGGAGCTGATAACTTTAAAATAGATGCTTCGGAAACAACTTTTGATATTAAAGCAAACAGTAGCAATATCGCTTATAGCATGAATGAGTGGGGATGGGACGCAACCACAGATATGGTCTTCCTGCTTAAAGCTCAAGCAAGTGAGACGGATGGTTCATTTCTTGAATCTTATCTCGGTGGACCAGACATGGTTGACATTGATATCGATTTCAAGTCTTTGAGCACTGGCGAGTCTGCTGATGAACCAGCCGATGCGATATTCGTAGGTGACGAATTAGACCAGGTATGGGAAATAAAATCAGGCACGGATGGCCGACTCGAAACGCTACAGGATGGAGAGTTACCAGAGAATACAAATTATCATGTAATCGGGACTGATTTTGATACTAATGATTTTGTGGTAGATCAGTTTGGTGGCATAACCTTGGTAGACAAACCAATAGCCACAGATTACACAGAGATCAGCGCGGACACAGATCTTGATGGGCCAAGGAACTACATTGTTGATACTCTGACACCTGCCACAACAGTCACCATCAACATACCTTTCGAGGAGACTTCATCTTTCACGGTACGTGACGAGAAAAAGGAGTTTGATGCTTATAACTGTATTGTGACGATCAGGGACGCATCTGACTCAATTGTCCATACCGCAACTCTGAACAATCGTGATAAAGGGTGGATCTTTTACAACAGTGACGGAACGGAAAACGGGTGGAATTATGGTGAGATAGGTAAGGGTGGTACAACAGCCATTGCTTCTGATCATGTTGCATCAGTTGACTTTCCTGCTACTGAATTAAGTATTGAAATCTATGATCCTAATACAATTGCTGATGATGTATTTGATATGGATAATATGGCAGAAAGTGTTACTTCTAAAGTAATGACTGCCGATGAAAGAACAAAGCTTGGTAATATGTCGAGCAATGGTACTGGTGATCATTGGGTTAGTGGTTTGATGATTGCTGAAGATGATCCAAAGAGTCAGTCATTACAATATAACAACGGTACTTATATGATTAATGGTTTTATAAAGACCGTTGCTACTGGTGGTGATTATGACCTTACATCACATTACACTGGATTGACAAGTTATCAACATGCTTTTGTAACAATCTATGTTGATGGTGATGAAGTCATAAAATCAACTCGTGGTCCTGCTGCTGATAAGTATGAGCTACCTGATACTGCTGCGCATATTGATGACTCAGTGACACTTGCTTTCATTGAGATAAAAGTTGATAATGGTGGATTACCAAAAGATATTGGTAATAAAGAAATACAAGATGCAAGATGTTATAACAATCCTAACTCTGATGAGTTTGTTAAGGTAAGTGCTGATGACACAACAACAGGTCATTTAATAGATAAACTATCTAACAACGGTAATATTTCATTTACTATTGAGAATGTTGGGTCTAACGAAACAATTAAAGCTGATTATTCTGGAAGTTCCAATCCACCAAGACTAAATGCCCATTTGTCAACAAATTTATCACTATCTCTTGAAATAGAGACAATTATTGAATTTAACACTGTTGAAAATGCGTTAGATATTTCTTTATCTTCTGGTGAAATAACTTTTACACATGGTGGTAAGTATTGTGGTCATTTAATTTTAAGTATTGATGAGGATAGAGATCCAGAAGTTTATGTGTGGGTTGAAAAAAAGCCAATTTCAACCGGTGTGTGGGAGTTAGCCAATAACATGAGTGTTTTGAAAGTAAAAGAAGACGGGACTTATTTTCTGCCAGGAGATGTAGAAGTAGATAGTGGGGATATTATAAGATTTAAAATTTACTATACAAAATCAGATGCAACTGCTGATCTTATTTCAATATCAAAAACTTTTTCTCTTGGGACACTGGTACAAGAATCAGCATCTGTTAGTCTAATAAAGGTTGGGGAGGTGACACCATAATGTATTGGAAGTGACATATTAAATAGTTAATAGGTAATTGCAGTGGAGGAGTATTGATTAGTATCCATCTTCTCCACTGCTAAATAGAAAAAAAGGAAGAAAGAAAGAAAGGAGTTATTATGTAGATGGGAGATAATGATAATAGTACTTTTTGGGATAGAGTTTTAGATTATCTTTCTAAGGTTATGTTACCTTTGTGTTTAGCTGGTGTGTGTTCTGGTGCTTTTTTTGCTTATGGTTCTATACAGTCTAATAAGATAAATGTAGAACATGTTCAGGCAGACATACAACGTGTATCCTCAGAACACAATAGTAGAATAATGGCAAACCAAATTGGTTTAGAAAAGACAAACGAGAAGGTGCATAAAATAGAGGTTCTTTGCGAAAATATGTATCGAACTTTGGATAATATAGAAGAGAGAATGAGAAGTAACGATAAGAAAACATATTCTGAACTTAAGAATATAAATAAAACTCTTGCTGTTTTAAAAGATAGAAGTGAAAGGCAGACAGACAAAGAGATTAATTAATACAGGAGGTGATAGTAATTAATGGCATATGCAGGTGATTTAAAAGTTAATTTTACAAATCTAATAGCTAAGTATGGAAGTAGTTATACACTGAAAAGGAAGACAAGTTCTGGAACTCTAATAGACCCTTTGAATCCGACAAAAAGGTATGCAGAAACAGAAACAACACATACAATTACAGGATTTTTATCAGCTTACGACAAAAAAATGATTAACAAACAACTTGTAGAGATCACAGATATTCCTATGTATGTATCTCCGACAATTACTTTCAATGGTGATACTGATAAGATTACAGTTAACTCAGACGAATATTCTATTGTTACTATCACACCTTACACAGTAAATAATGATGTGATTTATTATGAACTACAGTTACGTAAATAACTGTGGATACGTAAATAAAAAGGTAGTATATGGCTAAATCTTTTAAAACATTCGCAAAAGAATTAGATAAAGAGTTTGATGTTATCAAAGAGGATATCGAACATAAATACAAACAAACAGCTATTGATTTTCTTGATTATGTAACATCACCTCCACCTAAAGGGACACCAAGAGATACAGGATTTACTTCTAATAGCTGGCACATATCTCTAAACTCACCTTCATTGAATCATGTAGGTGAACCGAGTACATCAACTGGAGCTAATACAGCTAAAGCACGACAAGAAGAAAGTATTCATAACTTAGAATTAGCAACATTAGAGAATATTAGAAGTATATTTATCAACAATCCAAATTCATGGATAAGTGACTTAGATGCTGGAAGTAGTACTCAAAATCCTGGTGGGTTTGTAGCTATGGGGGGACAATATGCCGAATCAAAAATTAAATAAAACAATTAGGAGGAGTGAAGGTATGAAATGACAACATTTTTAGAAGCAAGTAATATAACATTATCACATTTCCTAACTGAATGGAGTTCACCTGGGATGCCAGCAACACTCGTTGCTTTAGAAGATTTAAAGTTTGATAAACCAAATGCTTTGCCTTGGGTAAGAATGATTATTAAGCAAAATGAAGGGAGAGGACAGACTATTGGTGGTAAGGGGTGTAGAAGCTTTAAAAGGCTTGGTATGATCCTATTTCAGGTGTTTACACCTCTATATTCAGGTACATATGATGGTAATGATTTATGTGAAAAGATAATTAAGATATTTGAAGGTGAGAATATTAATAACATTTCTTATTACAATGCTTTCTTTTCACCAACTGGTCCTGATGGTAATTGGTATCAGTTTAATGGCAATATTGAATTTAGTTTTAGTGATAAGAAATAAAATGATTAAAAAGGAGAAATAAAATTTGAGTGCTTCAACAAACGAGACAGTCATAAGTTATTCAGTAGAACAGTCCCCCGGTGTACTTGCAGGTTCACCAACATTTAAAAGTTTGGAGGTAAATGATATTAGCACCCTTGGTGCTACTATTACAACCACTCCAAGAAATCCAATTGCAAACACACGTGGTCCTCGTAAAGGGTCACCAACAGATCTTGATAGTTCTGTCGAATTACCGGCAGATCTTACCATTGATTCTTTCCTTGATTTCTCTCAAGGATTTATGTATTCAAGCTGGTATTCACAAGCAAAGTTTGACCCTACTGCTGTTACATCTACTGGATATACAGTAGGAAGTGGTGGTAATCTTGATGCAGGTACACTTATCTATGCAAGAAACTTTCAGAACTTAGAGAATAATGGTTTGAAAGTTGTAGGAAGTGCTTCAACATCAACAGAAATTAAAACAACAGGTTTGGTTGCAGAATCATCTCCTCCTGCTGGTGCAATGGTAGAGGTTGCTGGTTTTCAAGGAGCGAGCGGGGATCTTCAGATTAATGCATCTGGTGATCTAACTTCAACAGCTTTGGACTTTACTACACTTGGAATTATAGTTGGTCAGAAGATTTATATTGGTGGTAATGAGACAGCTACACAGTTTGCAGGTACTAATAACAAAGGATTGGCAAGGGTTAGAGTTGTAGAAGCTAATAAACTTACACTTGATCATAGAGATCAAGATTATACTACAGATACTGGTGCAGGTAAAACTATACAGATTTTTATTGGAAGTTTTATTAGAGATCAGCCTGTTCAAGATCCTAAGTTTTTAAGAGAGACATATACATTTGAAGCAGCTTACGCTGGTCTTGGAGCTGCAAGTAATGAAAACTGGTATGAGTATGCAAAAGGTAATTATGCAAACACATTTACATTTTCAAACCCTGGTCAAGCTTTATGTACACTAACTATGGGTTTTGTTGGTTTGGATACAGCAGTTCCGACTCAGACACAAGTATCAGCTACACGAAAAGTTCCTACAAGAACATCTGCTTTTAATACATCTTCTGATTATACACGTATTCGAGTTAATAAAGCAGATGAGACTGGATTGACATCTTATTTTGATAGTTTAGAAATTGCTATTAACAATAATGTAAATGCCCGTAAAGTTCTTGGAACACTTGGTGCAGCTTTTGTAAACATTGGTTCTCTTGAAGTAACCGGGACGGCAGATGTTATCTTCACCGATACAGGTGTTATTGAAGCAGTTAGAAATAACTGTACAGTAAGTCTAAACTATGGGGTGAGAAACCAAGATGGTGCTTTGGACTTCTCAATTCCATCTATGACCCTTGGTGGTGCTGATAAATCATTTCCAAGAAATGAGAGTATTACACTAAGTATTACAGGTAATGCTTTTACAGACACTTTCTTTGGCTATGTATTTGGCATCACATACTTTCCATACATGCCTGGGTCTACTGCTGCTGTTTGCTAAATTTATTTATATAAATTTATATAAGTTATACCCGACTATTAACATAAAGATTTTGTGTTGATACCTCGCGAGGCAGGTGGGTGGAGTGTTGTCGGGGCACTCTGCTCACCACTTCTCCAGCTTCTACATGCTACTGAATGTAGACATCTATCCGACAAGATGTAAAACAATAACAACACAACAAATTTTAAGAAAATTTAAGGAGAAATTTAAAAATGACTAAGAAAGTAACTAAGAAAAATGTATATGCAATGTTTGATATGGATCATAGTGTGGAAGTAGATGGTTTTTGGAGTGAGTATGGAGATTTCCGTGTGAAGATTGCTCGTATGGGTGGTAAGAACACTGAATATACAAAAACTCTTATGAATCTTGGTAAGAAGTATCAAGCTGCCGGAAAGACAAACATCCCTGATGACAAACTTGTGGAAATTGGTAATGAGATTATTGCTGATGGAATCATTAAGGGTTGGGAAGTAAGGGATGATGAAACTGGTGAGTGGGTTCCTGATAAGATGTATGCTTACCCTTCAGGTGATATTGTAGACTATAGTAGAGAAGAAGTTCTTAACATTATGAACAATCTTGAAGAACTTAGAAAAGATATTGAAGATAAGAGTAATGCTAAGAGGAACTATCTTAAAGCTTATCAGGAAGATATAGTAAAAAACTAACAGAAGTTCTTTCTTGGAATCTTAGGAGAGGGAAGGCATATAGGACGGTTATGGAGGGACATGCAAAGAATCCTAATCGTCCTATACCAGAAGAATTTAAAAAAGTTCCTGAATTAGGGGAGTTTCTTATTTTTTATTGGGAAGTTTTTTGGGAGTTATCAACAGAGAGACTTGTTGAATGTGGACCTATTCCTGGAAGTAAAATTCTTCAATACTCTAAAGATTTTGATATTTCATATGATGAATTACAACCAATTATAAGAGCATTAGATGGTGAATATCTGAAATATATACAAGAAGAACGTGATAAAAAGACAAGTCCTAAATCTAAAGGAGCTTCTACGATAGAAGATAGAATTGGAAAAGCAAGAAGCAGACAAAGTTAATGATGGAGGAAGAGAAATAAATAATGTCTAAAATAAGCGTAGAAGTAGATGGTAATGGGGTTAGTTCTGGTGTTAGATCCATCTCAAAAGATTTATCAAAACTTAGAGATGATGTTAATAAAACATTCAAGAGTTTTGATCAATTTAACTCTGGATTGAATAGTGTAAGATCAACAAACTTAAACAAACTTTCAAAAGGTTTGACAGATTTTGCTGTAGCAATAGAATTGTTCAAAAATTCTAATTCTCAATTAGCTGGAAAACAGTTATCATATCTGAATACAAACTTAAAAAGTATAAGTGATCTTAATTTATCTACTACAAGCAGAAATATTCAAAAATTAAGTAATAGTTTAGCAAAAATGTCTTCTGTTAATTTCTCTGGTAGTTTTACTGAGATAGAAAAGTTTAAGAGTAATCTGGAAGGTTTGAACTCTCTTAATATAACAGGGGTGGTTAGGAATACAACTACATTTCAGAAGAGTTTAAATAATTTAGGTAAGGTTCCTTATAAAAAGATATCAAGTGGCATTCTTTCTATTGATAAAGCATTCAAAGCTATTAATAGTACATCATTCTCTAAAGTAATTAAAGATATGGATCAATTCAATAGAAACCTTAGAGATATGAAAAAGAATGATATTTCATCTACTGTGAGAAATCTTGGAAAGAATATTGACACTCTTTCAATATCAATGAATAAGCAAGCTGCTATTCTTGCAAAAGTTGCTGATAGAGTTGAGATATTAGATAATAAATCTAAAAAGGCGGCTATTACTACAAGTAGTTTGAATAGATCAGTTAATACATCTGTAATTGGGTTTGGGACTTTGCAAACTGCTTTAATTTCAGTGTCTGCTGCTTTGGGTTTAACAGAATTAAAAGAATATGCCGATACTTGGAAACAAGTAACAAACTTAGTTAGGCTTGGTACTCAAACAGAAGAACAGTTGATAAGTGTTAGACAACGTCTTGTCCAATTATCATTGGAAACAAGGACGGATCTTAAAGCACAAACAACTCTTTACAATAGGTTGACTATTGTACAGAAAGAACTTGGTGTTTCACAAAGACAAATTGTTGGAGTTCTTGGTACTGTTGGTAAAGCTCTTGCTGTAACATCAACCTCAACACTTGAAGCCCGTGGATCTTTGATCCAACTATCTCAAGCATTAGGTCAAGGTATTGTAAGAGCTGAAGAGTTTAACTCCATAATGGAAGGAACTCCTCGTATTGCAAAGGCTGTTGCAGATGGTTTGGGAATTACAAGGGCAGAATTAAGAAAATTAGTTCTTGCTGGTCAAATTACAAGTAGAGATTTCTTTATTGCGCTGCAAAGTCAAGCAGAGGATCTTGAAAAAGAATTTTCAAAAGTTGATAAAACAATTGGGCAAGCTTTTACCAATTTAAGAACAACATTAATTACAACCGTTGGTGCTTTTGATGATATAACAGGGGCAAGTGGTGAGTTTGTTAAGTTAATTGATAAACTATCTACATCTCTACGTGATGTTAATCTTGAGGCTTTTTCGAACACTCTTATCGAAACAGGAGAAATAGTTTTAAAATTAGCAACGGTTATAGGTGTTGGAAGAGTAACTGCTGGTTTAGTTGGTGGTATATCAGTTTTAATTACATCGTTAGGAGCGGCTACAACAGCAGCAAGAGCTTTTAATGTTGCTATTAATTCTAATTGGGTAGCACTAACAGCTTTGGCTGCTATATTATCAGCTAAAGAGATTAAAGATGCATTTGACAGAGTATTTGGTAAAGCTGCTGATGATATAGAAAGACTTAATAAGATATCATTAACAACTTTGAAAGAAAGAATTATAGATGTTAAAGAAGCTATAGAAGTCGGTGATTTAGATATTATTGAAGATATGTTAGGTGAATCACCTATAAAAATAAAGTCTGCAATTTATAATATAACAGGACAAATAGATACTTTACAAAGTAAAATAGAAGGGTTTAAAGCTGGAAGCGTAATTGTTGGTAAGGCTGCATTCTCAAGATTAAGAGATACTGAAAAAGAAATCAAATCCCTTCAAGATGTATTAGATGGGTATAAAGGTATTGAATCTGCTGTTGAAAACCTTCGTAATGAACAAGGCAGAGCAGATGCAGTAGAGAATCGGAGATTACAAGGATTAACTAAACAAAAAATTCAAATAATAGCCTCATTCACAAAAGAAAGAGAAGCTTTAGAAAAGAATATTTCTGCTGCTGAAAGGGCTAAAGATATTTATGCCAAATTAAAACCGCCTTCAGCAAGATCAACAGACGAATATAGGCAAGCATATACTGATTTAGAATCAATAATGCAAAAAGGTGTTGCTGCACAAGCAAAGTTAGACTCTGCTACAGCTAAGTATGAAAAGACACTAAAATCGTTAAATACTGAAGCTGGTTTTGATGTTGAATTAGGTTTTAAACAACTAACTCAAGATGAACAAAGACTCAAAAATATCCAGAGGAATATAGTTGCTTTTAGATCAGAAAGTTCTGAGTATGAAAAAGAACTAAAAGCACAAATTGTTCTTGGTGAAAAATCTGCTAATCTGAAAGAAAAATTAGATAAGCTTGAAAGAAGTACAGGTCAGACAAGTATAACTCTTAGAAAAGAGATAAATAAAAACATTGAAGATGGTCTTAAAGCAAGAGAAGAGCTTAATAGGCAGGAAGGCAAGGCTGTTGCTGGAACAGCAGATGGATACAATGATTTAAATAGGAGATCAAAAAAATATATTGATCAGATCAAAGAAGAGTCAAGACTTAGAAAGAAAGCACAGAAAGATTATGATAGAATCCTAAAAAAGCAGGAGAGAGAATGGGAGAAATTCTATGATAAATCAGTAGATTTTGCTGGTGATTCTTTATCTTCACTTTTCAAAAATAGTGAAGATGGTTGGGATGCCATGTTAGATTCATGGTATGATAGTTTTCTCGACACTATATCTAAGATGATAGCTAATGAAATTATTGTGCCTGTTGTTTTTAATATGGTTGGGGGGACTGGTGGTCCTCTTGGTACAATATCTCAAATGTTGGGATATCAGACAGGTGGTGGTGCTCCAGCAGGAAAGGCTGGTGGTTCAGGTCTTCCAGTCAACGCTGGATCTTTGCAATGGCTAAGTCAAAACATGCCAGGATTTGCAGGTCTTCAAGGTCTCTTAGCAACCTCCTTACCTGGGACAGGTGGGATAACATTAAACACAATGTCTACTGCTTCTCAACTTGGCGTCCCTCAAGCAGGGGTTATAAGTAATATTGGTGGTGTTTCTTTAGGGCAAGCTCTTGGTTTTGGTGGTTTTGGTAGTCTTGGATATTCTATGCTTGGTGGTAAGTTAGGTTTACCTCAGAATGAGTATACAGGTATTACATCTGGTTTAGGTGGAGCTTTAGGTGGCACATACGCTGGTGGTGCATTATCAGCAGCAGGATTAGGAGCTTTAGGTGGTCCTGTTGGTATAGCTTTAGGTGCCATAGCGGGTGGTTTGTTAGGTGGTATGCTTGGTGATGAAAAAAAACCTGATGTTAGAATTAGTACTGTACTTGGTCAAGGTGAGTTTGGAGTTGGGTTTAAAGATGTAAGTGGTAGTGAGAATAGGGACCAAATAACTGATGCTGTTACTGATTATTTCAGAAACACTTTTACAGAATTAGGTAAAGTTGTAAATTTTTCTGTAGAAGACGCTTTAAAAAACTCTTCTATTTATGGTAGAATCAGACTTGATAAATTAGATGAAGATGATCCTAATTCATTATTTACAAAACTTATTGAAAGTGCTTTTACAGGTGGACAAAAATCTACTGAATTTTCAGGCAGTTTAAGAGAGACATTCTTAGATGCAATGGGATTATCTGCTGAAACTTTCTCTATTGATTTCTTTAAAAACATACAAGTGGATAGTGAAGATTTAATTTCAACATTCACAAGATTTGCAAGTGTTGCAGAAGAGTTTGATGATTTTAATAGTAGATTCGCAATGCAAATAGAAGAAGGTTTTTCCAGTACAAAAGCGTTTGAGAATTTATTAGCTATTGTGGCTGTAACAGGGGAATATACATCAGCTGTTGAAACAATTTCAGAATCTACTATAACACAAAACTTAAAACAAATCACTGAGCAATGGAATAAGTTTATCGAGGTTTTAGTAGATTCAGGAGCTACAATACAAGAAATCACAGCTATTGAGGAAAATAGAAATACAGTTGTAGGTAGTCAATTAACAGGTATCACAGCAGATTCTCTGACACAAGCTCTTGTAGGTGGTAATTTCCAAACCGTATTTACAGAGAATCTTAAGAAACAGGCTGGCTTAGTTGTTGCTTCGAATCTCTCTGAACAATTATTTAATAGTGTTTTTCAACCTATTCTTGAAGATATTGGTGGTAAGTCATCTTCACTATATTCAGGCAGTCAAGAAGATATTTCTTCTGCCTGGAATGATATTATTAAGAAAATAACAACAGCAGTAAATAATGTTGATTTGAGTCAGTTCAATGAATCATTGAGAGAGCTTGGGATTCTTACTGAGGATAATGGAGAGAGGATAAAACTCCAAATACAACTTCTTAAATTAGAAGGTAAAGAGGATGAAGCTCTTAAACTTCAAAGACAAGAATTACTCAAAGTAACCTCAGATTCTTTAAAACCTATACAAGAAAGAATTTGGCTGTTAGAGGATGAACAAAAAGCTTTAGAGAATTATAAAAAATTTATAGATCCTATAAACGAAGAGTTATCAACTATGGATCTATCACCTACAGAAAAAAGTATTTATAATATAAATAGAGCTTATGAGGAGAATGTCAAAAAGGCCAAAGAATTAGGTTTAGCTAATAGAGATCTTAATAAGATTGAAGAACTTCGTATATCCTCTATTAGAAAGGTTGCTGATGAGATAAAGAAATCAATAGATGATCAGTTATCAACTATTGATATGAGTGAAACAGAACAAGAATTATATGGCATAAAAAAACAATACGAAGAAACCATTAATCAAGTAAAAGCTATAGAAGAGATGACAAGTAAAACATCGTCAGGATTAGATGCACAAACAAAAGCAACATTAAGCACTACAAATGCTGTTAACTTCATGAATGAAAATGTATCTAATATTCTTAAATCTTTATTTGATCTCATAAGACAAAGTGGAACAAAACCTGGGGTAGTGGGGGATGTTCAAAGTATAGCACTAAAAGATGTTGATTTTAGTAAGCTTTCTGGTCAAGCAGCATCAATAGTCAGAAGTATTTTTAATTTAAGTGCAGATGTATTTGGGAAAGAAATTGAAACATCATCTCTGAAAGGGATAAGGCAAAAACTATCTGGAGTTCAATCCGCTCCTTCAGAAGAGCAACTAAAAGAGACGTATGGTTTTAATTTTAGTCTTCTTTCTGAATTAGCTAATAGCTTCGCAGCTAAATTAAAAACAGCAGGTGTTGACAGTGATATAGAGCAGATAAAAGCAAGCAGCCCTTCAACGGAGTGGGCTTTATCTAATCTTGGTTTGAAGAGTATAGAAGATATAGAGAATTTTATATCAACTATTAACAGTGTTAAAAATAAACCAACTATTGATGCTCTTACAGACCTATTAATAAAAGCAGAAAAGTTAGAATATTCTAAAGACCCTGAAGTTATTTTTCCATCTTTAGATACTGGTGGATTAGCTGAATCAGCTTATGAGCTACAACAGGCGAGTTTTAAAAAATCTTTCACTGACTTTTTTTCTGGTATACAAACAGAATTTGATCAGTTAAACATGACTGATTTAGAAAAGCAAGTTTACCAGTTACAGAAGATAGAGGAAGGGAGGATATCAAGTTTAAATACCTACCTTTCTTATGGAGTTATCACACAAGAAGAATATGAAGATGCATTACAAAAAATACATGCTCTAACACAATCAATATCTGAGGAAACAAGACAGGTTGGTATAGAAAATATTGTTTCTGGTTTTGTCTCATTTAATAAAGCTTTAGATGAAACTTATCAAGTTTCTGGTGAATTAATTCTATTTTTTGAGAAACTAAATTCTAATGAGCTTCCTGTCCTAACTAATAGTTTTGATGCACTTAATGCAGCTATAGCCTCAACAGAAGATAGTAGTGGGGATTTTGTAACATCTCTTGTATCTTTTGGAGCTACATTTGAGAAGTTAAATGATTTATTTGCTGAGGGAAGTATTACAAAAGAACAATATAATTCTTTATTATCTCAAAGCACTGTATTATATACAAAATCAATTGATCAGATTAAAAAGAACAAAACAAATTGGGAGAGTTTTGTTGATAGTATTGATTCTTGGCTTAGTAAACTAAATAAAGATGCAACAAACCCTGAGGAACTTTATAGAAAAACAAATGAAGTTTTTCAAGATACTTTACAAAGAGCTTTAGAAGGAGATGTAAAAGCCCAGGGTAAATTATCTGGCGCTGCCGATGATTTTCTAAATGCTTCTTTAGCATTTAATACAAACCAAATGACATATGCTTCTGATTTTGCAAGAGTTAGGGTTGCAATGGAAGAGGCACAACAGTATGGTAAGGAACAAGTTTCTTCTATTGATCAGATGCTTGAAGTGGCGAAAGAGCAGGTAATTGATCTTAAAAATATATCTAATCAATCCTTAGAGAGCCTTAATTCTTTATATTCTGTTGATGAAACTGTAAAAGCTATAAATGAAAGTATAGTAACAGAAGATATTTTTGATCTTCTTCTTAATAGATATCTCGGAGGTGATTCCTCTCTTTTAAACCTGCTAAAAGGTCTTTCTCTTGGTAAAGATTTAAGTGTTAGTAGATTAACGGACCAAAATATTGTCTCTGGTGTTACAAGAGAAGTAGGTGTATCTCTTGATACAGATGTATATGCTACAGTATCAGCAAAAGTACAGCAAATGATAGACGCTGGTGTAGCAAGCGGGTTATCTGTGGCTATTACATTAGCTGCTGCAAGTAAAGAACTAAGAGAGAAAGTGCCAAATATTTCTAATCTTGCTGATATTGTTAAGAAGGTTAAAGGAGACCTTGATATTCCTGGCTTTGTTTCAGGGGGATATCATCCTGGTGGTATTAGAATGGTCGGTGAAGGAGGCCCTGAAGTTGAAGTTACAGCGCCAAGCTACATCCATAATACTTCTGATACGGCAAAACTTCTTGGTAGACAATATATGGAGGAAATGGCTAAAGAGTTAAAACAGCTAAGAGAAGATTTTAGAATTGCTATGACAGAAAATATAAAAGCAAACAAAGATACAGCTTTTTACACTGAAAGAGAATATATAGAAAAGCAACAACCAACAACAATATAGTTTTATTATGAAGGAGATTATTAATAATAGATGAAAATGATCATCCCGGAAGAAATAACTTATAGTGATTTTTCTATAAATCTTACTGATTCTACTGAGGGTGAGTTCGATTATTCTGGTAGTACTAATTACAACAAAGATGATACGGTTAAAGTTAGCTTTGAAAAAGATGGTACTACCAGAATACTGCCAGAAAAAACATTCACAGTTATTTCAACAGACCCAACAAATGAATACCCTATTGGTAGTACTAAGTGGTTAGATAATGGTGCTGTCAACAGACACAAGATGTTTGATAAATATATAAACACACAAGCAGAGGCTTTTGGTACAGAAGTAACTGACCCTGGTAAGATTGTATTTACAATCAAAACTGATAGACAAAATGCAATTGCTTTGTTTGGTGTTGAAGGGACAAGTGTAAAGTATGAATTAAAAGATTATAAAGATACAATTGTAGAGACTTATGAAAATACTAATTTAGATGAAGGATATATACAAGATTTTGAAGAATATATTTATAAACCTTTTCCGTTTACACACGATTTAGTTCAATATTTCTCATCATATTTGGTTAGTAAGCTTACAGTTACAATAGAAAGAAATGAGACAGGACTATACCCAAAGTGTGGATATGTTATTGTTGGTCAAAGTGTATTTATAGGGTATACTAATTATGGTGTAGAAACAGGTTATTTATCTTTTAGCAAAGTAAATAGAGATAGTTTCGGTAATGTTTACGCACAAAAAGGAAATTATGCAAAACTTATGACTCTTCCATTGACAATAGATAATGTCATTTATGACAAAGTACAAGCAGCAGCTATCGCTGTTGATGGAATACCAACAGTTTTTGATGGTAATAATGAAGAATTTAACACAGGATATGAGTCATTGTTGATATTGGGTTTATTGATTGATTTCAGACCCATCATTCAATACTTTGATATATCTGAAGTTAGTATGAAAATAGAAGGAATTATTTAATAATAAAAAGAAAAGAAAGGATAAACTATATATGGCAATAAATACAAGAATAACACAAACACTAACGCCTCTCCCTTCTGCACCACAAAGAAGTGATAGAGAGACATTTGCAGCTAAAGCTGATCCTTTTCTTGCTGGAATGGAAGATGTTCCAACAGAACAAAATACATATGCCACTCAGGCAAATACAATGGCTGATGAGATTAATTCAACTGTGTCTGAGATGAACACTATAAAAGATGAAACAGGTGTTATAAAAAATGAAACTCAAGATATAGCAAATACAACATCATCTGTGGCAAATTACAAAGGATCTTGGTCAAGTTTGACAGGATCTTTAAGCATTCCGGCAAGCGTTTATCATTCAGGTAAAAACTGGCAACTACTTCAAGATCTTTCAGATGTCACAAGCGTCGAACCTGGGGCAAACAACAATATTTGGAATGATTTATCTGTAAGCTCTGGTTTGGGATACGAAGGCGTTACAAGCGAAAAGACAATAACATCAGAGGATGCAGGACAAATTATAGATATAACATCCGGCACGTTTACAGTAACATTTGACCAAGTATCAAATCTTGGAGACGGATTTTCATGCCATATCCGAAACAATGGAACTGGTGATATCACTCTCTCAACAAACGGATTTGAAACAATTGACGGGTTAACCACATTTATTATGTACCCAAGAGAAGTGAGACTTTTTCAATGTGATGGGACAGTAATTCGATCAATTGTGTTGTGCTCGTTTTATCGGGTTTTTACTTCATCTGGAACGTTTGTTAAACCACCTGGATACTTTATGTTTGAAGGGTTGCTTTGGGGTGGTGGAGGCGGTGGAGGCAAATCAAATACTACATCATATAGATCAGGAGGAGGAGGAGGAGGTGCTTGTGTTCCTTTTAATATATCATACCAAGATATGTCTTCATCTTCTTCTGTTATTATAGGTTCTGGAGGATTAGGCAGATCTGGGTCTTGGGGGGCAGGCATAATTGGTGGAAATTCAACATTTTCAGGTATAACTTCGTATGGAGGAGGAGGAGGAGGAGGTATAGATAACAACAATGAATCAGGAGGAGGAGGAGGAGGAGTTATGGGTGCCGGGCAATCGTCCACAGGCCTTTTAACACCCGGTGGATCACCATATTTAGATTTACAATCAAATAAAAATGTTAATAACCCAGGTTTTGGCGGTGGTTCTGCCTATGAGAATACACCTGGTATGTCAGTTTATGGAGGTGGTTCAGGCTCAAACACCACAACCCCGGGAGGGGACAGTCTATATGGTGGTGGAGGAGGAGGAGGTGCATCTGGGAATATTGGTCCTGGGGGAAGTTCAACATTTGGTGGAAATGGTGGAGATGGTGGTGTAACAAGTTCTGGATTGAATGGTAGTCCTCCTGCTGGAGGAGGCGGTTGTACGCAATCAGGCACAAATGCTGGAAATGGTGCCCGTGGTGAGCTAAGAATATGGGGGGTACTATAATGATAGCACATGCAATTAAAGACGGAAAAGTCGTAAACACCATTGAAGTTGAATCACTTGAGTTTATTACTGGACTTATCGACGCAAGCATGGGTGGTTCAATTGGTGACATGTGGGATGGTGAGAAATTTTCAACACCTGAACCTGAACCTAAAACAATCGAGGACAGATTCACAGAGCTGAAAACAGAATTTGAATCATACATTTATGGCCACTATGGACCAGCTACACAGATGACTATGATTAAAGCTTATTCTGATGAAGATACTCCTATTGAATTAAAGGCAAAGGCAAAAGAGGTAGGAGATTGGATAAAGACAGTACAAACTTACTATAAGAACATAAAAGCTTCCATACTCAGCGGAGCAGTAGAAACAACATGGGATTTTCAGCAATTCGACGCAACCAAACCACAATGGGATTTTGAGGATTTTGTATGAATACATGGGATAAAATAAAGCAAATCATTGATAATCAAGATGCAGAAATACAGAGACTAAAAATAGCAGTAAAAGCAGGTAGCAAAGAACCTGTGACTATTGAGTATGAAAATCCTGTAAGGATAGATGGTTTATGGGATATTGGCGTTCCACTGAATGCAAACTACGCTTTTTCTACAGATGATTATTGGTATGGTATTGACAAAGAAGATGTGCAAAAAGTGTTGGATCAACATCAAAATATTAAAGATATGGAGTATAAAGAAAGCTTAACAGATTGTGACGATTATGCTCAAGCATTGCATGGTGTTTTTAACCAACATGGACTGTCAAGATTTGCTTTTGGCTATGCATCTTCTGGTGGTCATGCATTTAACTTCTTTGTTGATCGAAATAAAAAAATATGGATAGTCGAACCACAGACATTTGAAATTCTTGATTATGAAATATGGAAGTATTCAAACTATAAAATTAATAAATGGATTATATAAATGATAATAAAAAAATATTTTATAATAGTATTTTTTATAGTGTCTACATGCAATTCATGTATATTGATGTCAGATAAGTATTATGAAACAAAATCTATTGAGTGGCAAGCTAAATCTGATGCAGCTAAAGCATATAATGAGAGTATAGATAATAGATTAGCTGAAATAGACCCGAGAACAGGTGTAATAACCTTATATAAGCAGGTTGATCAAAAACCTATGGCAGTGTATGCAGATTCCAATCCCTTCATAGATGGGCTTAAAACAACGCTTAATTCAAGTGCTTTAAAATTTCTCACTGGTGGGTTGGCATTTAAACTTGCTACAGACAATATGCAAGGTAATACAAGTATGTATCAAGCTGGTGGAGATATGTCAGTTACAAGAGATAGTGGTAACTCAATAGATTACACATCAACATCTTCTGAAGTTTATGGAGATCAATCCAAAACAAATATCCAAGATTCTTACAACTCTAAGACACTTGATAAATCCACTATGACAGATGATCATTCAGTTATGGAGAGTGATAATAGAAGTTATCAGAATAGTTACAATAACGTAACTAATGAGTATGAAAGTAAGGAAGGAAATACTGGAGTAAATTATGAAGATTGATAAGAATTGTGTTTTAACTAAAGAGAAACTAAAGAATACTAATGGTTGTGGTAGTTCTTATTGGTTAGCTCGGCCATTTCGAATACCTGATTGGTTTGGTTGGAAGAGGATTTGAGATAGGCATGATTATAAGTATACTGTAGGTATATCACTAAATGATAAACATGAATCAGATGATGAATTGTATAATGCAATGATGTATGATGCTTTTAATAATTCAAACTGGTTCACAAAACCAATTAAGATTAAAGTTGCTGAAATAGCTTATTGGTGCTTGAATACTAAGTTATCAGAAATTTGTTTCAAGAACGCAAGTTCTTAACATTTAAAAAAGCAACAAAAAGCAATTAATAAGAATGCCCATAGATAAATTAATATCTATGGGCATTTGTTATTTAATAAGTTATATTAAACTTTGAATCATTTTTTCTTTCAATTAATTTAACTTTATAATCTTCACAAAAAGGTTCACTCCAACCGTCATAATGCTCTGAGTTTATCAACACAACACTCCCGTTATAACATTTAATAACCTCTTCTCCAATACATTGTGGTCCTTTTACAATTCTCCCTTTATCTCCAGCCTTCATTTCCCGGAAAGTAATAACTTTCATTTCATTAAAAGCTATTTTTGATTTACTCTCATGAAAAATTTTATAAACTCTCTCCCATTCCTTATTTAAATTATCCCACTTTTCTATATCATTAAACGGCCACTGGAATGTACCACTGATAAACATTGTATTTTTAAATTGTAAATATAAAAATCTGAGTCTATTGTCAACACTTCCATCTTTTCCTTCTACCAATTCATAAAAACTATCATAACAATTGTTAACTTTTAAAACCTGTTTAAATAAATCTATAATTTCATCAGCTTCTTTAATTTTATCATAGATATCCTCACCAAATACTCTTTTAAAACAGGTTCTATTCCAAGTGTATTCATCACCATCCTCTTCATTATTTGATGTTGTCGACCAACCAGAACCACTCTTAGGAGATCTTTTGAATTTATATGATTTGTCAGTTGTGAAACTATCATAAAAATCATTTATAGCTTTGAAGTAATAAAGCTCATCAATAGGTTTTTCTTCCTTCTGCTCCTCATAAATTTCTTCTGCTAATTCATCATATGCTTGCTCACACCAATTTCCTTCACACATAAATGTTGATGTAATAGCATAATCTGTTTTAAGAATGTTCATAAGACAATATTTACAGACATCTTCTTCAGCAAGAGATTCTTTAATTTGATTGATTTCACCTTCATACTTCTTTGTTTCTTTATACTTATCTATAATTTCTTCATAGTCTCCAATACAAAAACACTTTGTACAATGTTCATCATCAAAATAAATAGTATCTGGTAGATAGCCAACTATCTGGTATTCGTCAAACCAAATGTTTGTTATTTCACCAGACATACTGTTCAAACCGTTCTTATTTGAATATTTTATAGAACTCCCATTTACCAATTTAATAACATTTTCTTTTGTTTTTGATTTCCCTTCCTGTAATTTAATAAACTGTTCAACAAATTTATCAACTTCATACTCTTCATTAAAAATACAATTAATGTTACCAGTTACTTTGTACTCTGGTCCACAGCCAAATTCATCCTCTATAACAAAAGAAATATCACATTTATTTTTTGGTTTCTTAGTAGAAGGTTTCTTAACAGAATGTTTATCAACAGAAGGTTTATCAGGCATTGACGTCTTATAAGTCAACCAAGCTTCATGAAAAGCCCAAGGAACTGGATCACCATGCAAATACCAACTATTATCTATATAAGGTGACTTACTCTCCAACACAAAGCTTCTACCAATGAAATTGTCCATAGCATTCACCCAACAAAGTCTGATATTATTCTCATTAGCATCACTTCTAACATACATTTTCATTCCAGGTTTTAGAATAGGTTCCCAATATTTAAAATTATTGTCATCTTCATCACAGTAGGACTCATAAACACCTGCATTCTTACGCTCTGTGACACAACCAAGCCCACTCCCATTATTTTCACTACACCAACGGCAAGTTTCACAACTCTTCTTAATAGGGATACCAATTTGTTTGATATAACTAAGTACGAGGGGGAATCTCCCTGACTCAATTGTAACCACCTCAACATAAAGACCAGGATTATTTTCTACATAAATCAGAGTCTCTTCAAATGCTTGTGTTCTGATTATAGTTCCTTTTTTCAACATACCCAAATGTTCTTTATTATCTTTATCAAATTCATACCAAATCACAACATTGTTTTCATTGTTCTCTTTCATTTTTAATTTCTCCTCTATATTATTGTTAAAATCTGAAATGCATAATATCACAAAAAACACAAAAGTCAACAACTATTTTCAATCTACCATCATTTTCATGATTTCGTCATAGGTTTTTACAAACACAAAAACAAACACAATTTGTCAACATTGTATATACAATTTAGTGATTATATTTAACCACTATGTAAAAAATGTAACAATAATTGTATCACTTTGTGGTAGAAATGTAAAAGTTTTGTAAAACTTCATTATTTTCTTGACATACTCCTCTTGACAGTGATATAATGTATACCATTAATAACAAATAATATGAAGCTATAAATTTATACCTCATATACTATATGCCTTCGGCATTAAGTTTATGTAATAAATTTTATCTCTTTATATTAATATTAATAAAAAAAAGAAAGAGATAAATAATAAAGTTAATAATTATTGTCCTTCGGACATAAATTATATAGCTTATAAATTTTATTCATTTAATTGTTATTATTAAAAAGAAAATAAATGAATAAATTATTAAGTAACAAATTATATGTGCTACGCACATAAATTATTATCCTAAAAGATATTAAGTATAAATAGATTTGTAATAACTATAAGAATAAAAAGGATAGATATAAATATAATATGTATCAATTATAACAATAAAGAAGTATAAAGTAATGAAAGAGATTTTGTTTTTGTTTATGTTGTATCTATGAAATAGATATGATATGAATGAAAATGAAATCTCTTTTTTTGTTTGTGTTATTTGAATGTAATTCTTTTGTAAAATGAAATTAATGGTTGTGTTTTATTTTCTTTTGTGATAGGATATTTTTAACTTTAAACAAAAGGAGAAATAAAATGACAAAAGATGTATACGTTTTTGGTAGAAATGAGTGGGTTTATTGTAAACAACATATGCGACCACACCTAACAGGTTGGTGTACAGTAGATGTTAAAGATAAGGTAGGTCTTGGTATTTCTAATTATGTTGGTTCTGAAGAAGATGCTTATAAGAAATGTAGAGAATTTGGTCTGGAATTGTATGAAGATATTAAAGGAGGTTCTGAGTAAGTTTGACGAATAATAAACAATTTGATGTAAATAAAGATTATTGGGCGGTGTTTGATGCTGATACACTTCTCCACTCTTCTGCTGTGATTTGTGAAAGAAGATATATCATTGCAAAACATAAAGCTACTGACACACAGCAGAGATTTGACAATGTAACTCAATTCAAAGGAAGGGGCTTAAACAGCAAACCTGGGGCGTTTGGACAAGAAGGTAGCTGGATATATTCACTGAATGAGAAACAGCTTAAAACAGGTCATAAACGCTTCACAGTTGGTGAATTCGAGATTATACAAGAAAGAGAGCAAGTTGAAGATCTTCAGGTTGCAAAGGCAGCTATAAATAATCAGATTAAGAAACTATGCTTACTTCCTTGGATCAATTTCCATAAACTCAAGCTTGTTATTGGTGGTTGTGATACAGATGAAGATTATGAGCCAAATTTCAGATACGAAGTAGCTAAAAGTTTTCCATACAAAGGGAGGCGGGGTGAGAAGCCAATTGTATTTCAAGAGTTAAGAAAGTGGTTTATAAATAAATACAAAGATAATGTTGTCTTAGCTCAAGGCATGGAGAGTGATGACTACCTGTCGGTGTTTAATTATTGGTGTAATGATCATAATCAGAATTGTGTTTTAATCTACCTTGACAAAGATCTTTGTGGTATTCCAAATCATTGGTGGTTTAATTACACAAAGCTGAAAGATGTTTCACCAAAAGAATTACAAGAAAGAATAGAAAATGACAGCAAATTTGAGCAGAGCGAAACTTTGCACTTGACAAATCCAATTTATATTGATAAGTTTACAGCAGATTACAACTTTTGGACACAAATTCTCAAGGGAGATATGGGAACGGATAACATTCCTGGATTGATTGGGAAAGGTAGCAAGTTTGCTGAAGCTGCACTTGCTGATTGTAAAACAGAAAAGGAGATGGCTGAGAAAGTTATTGAAGCATATAAAGAATATGCAAATCTTCCTATTAAAGGGGGGAAACAGGCTTATACAGACATGTTTGTGAAGAATGAGTATAACCACTATAAGGATTGGAAATGTGTCTTAAATGAACAGTATTTGCTCCTTAGAATGAGGGAGGATAAAAACAGGATCATCACGTTGGATGAACATTTAAATAGGTTAGGAGTTAAATTATGAGGTTTCTACCTGAGAGTAAAATAATTGTTAAAGACGGTGTTAAATATTATTCAGACATCAATGTATGTATGTTGCAAATTGTAGGTTTTCTTTGTGGTATCTTAGTTGGTGGGTTTAGTGTTTTCTTTTTAATTTAGAGAAGGAATATTAAAATGTTATATTCAGGATTGAAGAATTAGATTTTAACTCTATGGTGTGATTCAATAGGTGATAAATATGACAATTGATAATTTGTTTAACAAATTAAACAACAGGAGGAGGAAGATTAATACAATACTTGAAAACATAAAAGATTGTACCCTACCAGAAGCTATTAGAAATAAGGAAGATTTGATGTTGGAAAGAGGAGTTATTGTTGGAGTTTTAAATGATTTGAATGATATTAAAAATAACGGAGATAAATAATGAGGTGTGATGAGTGTAGCCATTGGGGAAGACTTAATTACCTTGCAGAGGATGATCTTTGTGTTGGAGAGTGTGAAGAGATTACTTGGCAGATTGGGGGAGAAATTGACGTCGCAGTAACAAATTGTGATTTCTTTTGTGCAAATTTTGAAAAGAAAGAAGAAGATGAATAATGAATATAATTTAACATTTCATGAAGCATTGGATTGTGTATTAAATAATGAGTGTTGGGTTCAAGGAGAAGATTTTGCATCTGAGGCTGTTATGAGATTAGATAAAGATTTTACGATTATTTGTGATTGTTTTAGTGACAGTTGGCCTATGATGTTTACAACTGGTGTATCAAGACAGATGTTCAGAAAAGTTTATACACAACCCGGAGCTAAAAAATAATGACAGAACTTACGCAACAAGAAATGGAAGAGCTGGATATTTATTGCTCATCTCTTCCAATAGAAGATGATAATGCTTGGGTACTAAATGTTCTTCTTTCAACTTATCAGTTGTCAAGTAAATTGGGTGGAGTTGATAGATCATACACAAGTCATTACAAAATGAAAGAGAAAGGGTTGATTAGTGATAAATTTAAAGAGGGATTAATTAAAGAGATCAGGAATAAATTACAATGGATGAGAGATAACACAACAATTGTTGAAGAGGATGTAATTGAAAGAAAGACAAAAAGAGTTATTATTTACAATAATTAAATAAAAGGAGTATTTATTATAGATGGAAATTAATTACAAAACGTTTAAGATTTATAGTGATTCAAATGAAAAACAATATATTCTTGCAGAACCTAAAGTAATTAAGAAAGGCAAGACAGCAGGTGAGATTAATGAAAATGTGATTGGTTATTATGCAAAGATGGAAGTGCTAATTAATCGTATTATTGAGATTGAACTTATGAGAAGTGAAGATGTTGTAACTTTGAAAGAGTTTGTTGAGAGGAAGAGAGAATTGGTTGAAGAAATTAATAGTTTGTTTAAATAGTAAAGTGGGGTTATTTACAATGATTAGGAGAAAGAAAACAAAACTAAAGTTCCTTGAGACTGAAGCTGTAGACATTGGCAGGTTTACTATTGAATCTTGGCTTAAAGTTAAGAAATACAAGAGAGATATGAAGTGTTCACAATGTGGAAATCTTTATGAAGATATTCTTATTGTTGAGGAAGATAATACATTATCCTTATTATGGGATAAAGGTTTGTATAAACACATTTGTAATGTTTGTGCTAAGAGGTATGTGGATGAGATGAATGTAAAGGATGTTGCTAAAGAAAGGAAGGAAAAATGTATGAAAAGAGAGAATATTCTTACTGAGTTGAAAGAATTGCTGAATGAATATTACCCAAGAAAGTATTACAATCTTGATGATCAGAAGACAGAGAATCTTGAAGAATTTCTTGAAGTTGAAAGAGAACTAAAAAAGAAAAGAGATTGGATTGCATCTCTACCTGAAGCAGATCCAGGAGATATTGATCAGTATTTGATTGATGAATATAATTGTGTATATGATCCTAAGTGGTTGAAAGATGAATGTCAGATTGAAGAGTATTTTAAAGATAATGGGTATGATTATTTTGACTGTGGTCAGGGATATTCGCAAAATGAATCAAATGCAATCGTAAAGATTTGTGATAAATATTATTCAGTTGATTTGTATGCAGAAATTGAGAGTGCTAAACAGGATAGAGGTGATAGATTATATTGGGTTGAGGATATTGAAAGAGTTGAATATAAAGAGATTGAGAAACCTATAAAGAAAGAGAGAAAGATTTTAAGACTTGAGTTAGATCTCAATGTAGATGAAGAAAGAGAAGTTGAGGAGTTTATGCAGAGATTTAATTGTAAAGTTATTTAATAAAGGGGGTGATAACATAGAAATTAGATACACAAAAACAGAATTGGTAGAGTTATTAATTGATACAATCGGGAATACAAAAGGATTGGATACTGAGTTTATCTATATAGATGAAAAAGAAATGATTAACTCAGAAGGTTTGCTTGAAGACGAAGATGTCATTTGTTTTTCAGGTATAGATGTTACAAACGATCTAATTAACTATGAAAATGGTGAGTATGTATTTGGTGAAAAGTTGGATATGGAGGAACTAAACAAGAAAACTAATCTAATAGGATTTATTAGAAATAATAAATAAGAGGTGCATTAAATATGACTGATCTTGAAAGATTTGTAGATTTGTATAAAAGTTTTGGTATAGATTGCAAAGTAACAAAAATTTACAATGAATATGAAGAAGTTTGGCAAAATGAAATTATTCTTATAAGCGATACGATAGGAAGTGATAGTTATTGGAATGTCGAGTTAACAAAAAGTACTAATTTTAATGGTTATACAGATTTTTACACATCTATTGTGTTTACAGATGACGGTAAGTTTAAAAGTCAAGGTTTTTGGGAATAGGGAGGTGATAATTAATTAAAAGTTTAAATTCTAAAGAATTAGGATATTTAAAATCATGTTTTAGAAAGTATTTTAGATGGCATTCACCAGCATATAAAGAAGTTTATGAGCGTAATCTATGCAAAACAAAAAAAGGAATACGAGGTGGTAAACTCTATTATTGTGAACAATGTGGAAAGGTGTATGGATATGGTAAATTAGAAGTTGATCACAAAGAAGAAGTTATTGAGATTGGTAAAACACTTACAGATTATTCTATAATTGATTTGTGGTGGAGAATTAATTGTGATGTTAATAACTTACAGTTGCTATGTCGTGAGTGTCACGCCAAAAAGACAGCTTGTTTCCGAAGTATGAAAGCTTCATATAATAAATACCTAAAACATAAAGATGAGAAGGATAAGTGGTTTGTGCTTTTTGATGGCAAAGTTGTTAGAAGATTACAGCCAGAACATAAACATATGATCAGTAAGGTGTATAAGACAGAAAAAGGAGCAGTTAAATATTCAAAGAAGGTGGTAAAATGCTAATTTTAAATGTTTCAAAATCATATGCAGATTCTGTTCCAGATCTTGATGTGGAAGGGTTTGTGAACAGGCTAATAACTTATTATAGAATTGAAAAAGAAATTGGTAATAATTTTGATCACATAGATTATATATCTAATTCCCTTGTAATTGAATTTATGAGAGTGGCTATACTGGAAGGTGAGATATCACACACAGATATTAAAGTTATTGAAAATGATGTTGAATATCTATTTGATAAAGAAGGAACAATGGGTGTTTTGAATAAAGAAACAAATAAAATAGAAACCAGGTTTCCAGAGATATGTGACATATATTCAAATATTCTTTGGAGATTACTTAAAAAATTTGAAAAAAGGAGTTGACAATAAAATATTATCCCTGTATATTATGTTCATACTAAATCACATACAAAAAGATGTGATATGAATGTTTTATACAGGGATTTTTATTTTATGTAATTATTACAAAGGAGAAGATTAAAATGAAAAAGTTCAGAAATACTTTTGAAATGGAAATAGATATTAAATTCGAAGATGAAGGTAAAGCTATTGAGTGTTATATTAATAGTGATTGGAAAGACGTGTTTTGGGATGTAAATAGTATAAAAGATTTGTCAGAGGATCTCGCATTGTGTTTTATTAAAACACCAGAGAGATGGTTTTCTGATGGTGATGATAGTAATATTGGAAGATTTGTTGAAGGTTTTGGCACTTTTATCTATGATGGTAAAGATTCCTATATATTTAAAGACAGGTATGGCAATTCTGGTGGGGATATTACTATAAAAATTAACTCTGAATTAGAAATTGTTGATAGTTCAGATATCTATCTTTGGGAGGATTAGAGTGGATTTAGATACTATTTTTCATTGGTCAGTTTTTGTTTCTGGATGTTATTTTATTATTCTTTCATCGATTGTCAAAACAAAGAATCTTAAAAGTACGTTAATTTTCAAAACTATACCATTGTTGTGTGGAATTTGTTGTTTAAGTGCTGGTGCAGTCCTTTTAGGTTTCTTTTAGGTTTTATATAATAGAGAGGAGAAAAATTATTGAGTAAAACAATTATAGATTTACAAAATGTAAGAGACCAAAGTGATTTATTTTGGTTGATTTTAGAAAGTCTTCCATACAAAATTGAGTGGATGTCTTATGAAGCTATTGAAAATGTTTTAGATTGTTGTGAAGAAGTTTTTGATGATGAATAATTGAAAGGAAGATGGTGATAATATGAAACAAGTTAGATGTAAAAAGACAATAACAATTAGCAACACAGTCTGGCACACTGCTGGTGCTATATATGATGTTCTTTACGAAGATTATGATGAAGATGGAAAGTCATATATCATCTCTTCAAATAATAATGAAGCGCATTGGATTGGTGTTCCTGGAAATAAATGGTTTGATGAATATTTTGAGGAAATATAATGGAATACAAAAACAAAGCAAGATATTGTAAATATAATGTCAACAGGGGTTGCCATAACATTGTTAATCCTTTTTGCACATATTCAGATGAAGTGGTTAGCAAGATTAAACTTCCACCTAATATCTACTGGTATAGACACATAGTAGATGAAGAATGTTGTGAAAAGTGTGAATGTTTTGAACCAGTCAAGTTGGAGGATAATAAATAATGAATATCCACCCACTATTAAAGGGATCTTATAATAAATCTAAATGTGATGGATGCTCTTCAAGATGTTGCAATGAAATAGAAGAAGAAGAAGAAGGAAGTGGTGTATGTTGTCAGTTTGTTTCATGTGGACCTAATCCAATGTGTTTTGTTGATAAAGGGAGGCTTCCATGTCCAAAGTGTATGTTTTGGACAGGTTATGGAAATGAAGATATAGATCTTCATAATTGGAATTTATTAATGTGTAATAGGAAAGAGGGTCTAATAAAATGAAAAAATATTCTATCGGTAACAGAATGAAAGATAATTATGAAAGTAGAAGTAAATATAAATTGATTAGAAGAATGCCTGCGATCATTAGGTTAGATGGCAAAGCTTTTCATACAATCACAAGAAGGTGTGATAAACCTTTTGATGAAGATTTGTCAATGATTATGATGGAAGGTATGAAGTATTTACTTGAAAACATACAGGGAGCTAAGTGTGGATATCAACAATCAGACGAGATTTCAATACTTCTAACTGATTTTGATAAACTAACAACAGATGCATGGTTTGATAATAGTATACAGAAGATTGCAAGTGTTTCAGCATCAATGCTAACAGCCGATGTAAACTCTAAATGGGATTTTGAAAATAGCTTTAACAGAAAATTTGATAGTAATAAATATTTCTTGTTTGATAGCAGGTGTTTTAATATCCCAAAAGAAGAAGTTAATAATTACTTTATTTGGAGGCAGAAGGACTGGGAGAGGAATAGTATTCAGATGCTTAGTAGAAGCTATTTCTCACATAAAGAATGTCACAAAAAGAATTCGTCAGATCTGCATGAGATGCTTTATACAAAAGGTGTAAATTGGACTGACCTTTCTGGTAAATGGAAGAACGGTGTATTTATGTATAGATGTGAAGATAAAAGCATTAAATCAGATTGTGATATCCAGTTTATTAAAGATAATTTTATTGAGGGTATGTATCTGAGATGAATGAATTAATCCTAAACATTATCGGTATTTTAATTATTGTTGGTTTAATATATTTTCTTTTTACTTTTATAAGAAATCATGATAAAAGAAAGAATTATTATAAAGAGATTATTAAGAGTAAAAGAGGTTATAGAGAGAAGAGAAATAATAATAAAAGGAAGTAGGTAGTTTATGTCAAGTAACAGCTATACAGAAGGATATGAAGATCAATACAGAAAATCAAAAGGAAAAAATTGGCATATGAAATCAAAAACATCTTCTTTTAAGACAACTAAAGAGCAGAAAGAACGAGATCTAATTAATACAAAAAAAGAACTTAAAAGAATTTCTGAATTAGAGACATTTGATTGGACAAAAAGAGGAATTAGAAAAGAAACACTTGATCTCTTTGGGGTTAAAATTGAGACAACAGAGACAGAGGGTCCATTTGGCCCTGTAAAGGTTTATTTCCCATATAGAGGTGCTGATGGTAAGAAAATCACAGGGTATAAAACAAGAGACTGGAGATTTGATAAAGATGAGGATGGACATTGGGATGTAATTGGTAAGGTTGGTGTGAAATGCCAATTATTCGGTGAGAAAGAAGTACGGAAGAGTGCTAAAAAGCTGTACATTACAGAGGGGGAGATTGATATGCTCTCTCTTTATCAAGCTATGGTTGATAAAAACGAGGGTGGTGAGTTCGAGAAGTACACACCAGCAGTAGTGAGTATACAGGCAGGTAGCCCAAATGCTTTGTCTGGCGTTGTTAACAGGGAAGAATTTGTAAAGTCTTACAAAGAAGTTGTATTGTGTTTTGATAATGATGAGAGATTACCTGGAGAAGGGAAGAATGTTAAACGTGGTAAGGAGGCTTGCGATGAGGTTGGATGTAATTTAGTCGGCTGTGATGTTTATACACTCCCAATTTCTGATAAGTATAACGACCTTAATGAGATGCTTGTAGATGGTAAGGGGTGTGATTTAGCTAAAATTGCAATGTGGGGTTGTGTCAAGTTTAAAAGTGATAAAATTCTTGGTGTTGAAGATATTAATTTTGAAGAGTTGATTAAAGGGAAGGAAAAGGGGGTTTATATTTCAAGCTTTCCCAAACTCATGGATAGAATTTTAGGGATTAGAAAGAGAGAGTTAACAATCCTCACAGCTTTATCAAATGTAGGTAAGACTTTTGTTGTAAGTGAGTTTGCTTATTGTCTTGCAGAGCAGCAAAATGAAAAAGTAGCCTTGTTATTCCTTGAAGAGACTGAGCAAGAGACGCTGCTTAGGATGATAGCGAGGAGGATTAATAAGAATTATTATAAGCTTCAATATGATCCATTAAAATACGCTACAAAAGGAGAACTAAAAGAAGCGTATGATTGGTGTAAAGACAGATTCTTTTTTCTTGATATTTTTGGTGGCATCCCTGTAGATCAATTAATGAATAAGATTAAAAATCTTGTACATGTTGTTGGTTGTGGATATATTGTCCTTGATCATCTTTCTTTTGTTGTTACTACACTTGACCAGAATCAAGATGAAAGGCGTGAGATTGATAAATTGATGACAGAGCTTGCATCATTTGTTGCTAAAACAGATGCTGGCATATTTGCTGTCAGCCACCTTAATGGTAAGGCGAGTGAAGAGATTGGTAAGATTGGTGATCTTAAAAAACCTAAATGGATTCCTGTTAAGAAAGAGCATATGAGGGGGAGTCGTTCTCTTGAACAAGCTGCTTTTAATATTTTAGGGTTGGACTTTGAGATTCTCCCTTCGAGAGAACGCGGGCGTGTTAGATTGACATCATTGAAAACAAGAAATGGTTGGTCAATCGGTGAATGCGATATCTTTGAAATGCATTCCGAGACCGGGGAGATAATTTTATTTGAGGATGGATATAATAAGACAGGATACTAACTAATAGGGAGATAGTCTTAAAATGAAAATTTACATTATTATGAAAGTCAGAAGGGATATCTCTTCTGTTTACAAAGCTTTCTACCTGAAAGAAGAGGCTAACGGTTGGTTATATAGTAATATAAACAGATTTCTGCATGACTCTAATGGAGAGGAGGTTAAACATAAATGGGGGTATTGGTTCGATAAAACAAATAAGTGTTGCCATGTAAACGCTATAATGTATGAGATTCAGAAGCGAGTCCCAGACCACACAATACTGGATTCTTACTATATTGAAGAAATAGAGGTTAATTAATGACTTTAAAAACTAATGTTTATAAAGAATTTGCAAAACTAATTGCAAAAGATTTAATTATATGTCTAAAGTGGATTTCTATTATGGCTATATTGTATATCATATGGTTGATTACATATAATAAGCTTCTTTTAATAAACCCAACTTGTGGTCCAATCATAGCAGGAGGCACTGCCCTTAATGGACCAATATTTGGTGGGATAATTATGTTTCTTATTTATTCTTATCTAAAAGATAGGTGGATAAAAGCATATAATAATAAAAAGATGGGGAATAAATAAATAAAATGTCTGGTTTTAAAAAATATACCACAAAAGAATTACAAGAATTAAATATGATTCTTGTTAAATGTGATTGTTATTTTATTGGTTTTGATGGTAATAGATTGCCATCATTTATCTATAAGCAGGTATTGTTTGACAATTTTAGTCAAGCTAAAGATTGGTACTTGGATGAGATTACAAGAAAGATAGAGGATTTTGGTGTTAGTTTTCACTTGACATTCACATCAGAAGATTGTATAAAGTTTGAATTGTATAATTTAACAACATTGAAAGTTGTTGGTGAAGGGAGTGTAGAGAGAGTTTATGTAGATTAGTATCAAAATAATTAATAATAGAAATAAGAATAAAAGGAGGCAGGTATGGAGGATTTAGATTTTAGAGTTGGCGATAAAGTATATGATTTTATTGAAGGTAATGGTGTGGTGGCACCATGTACAGATGAACTTTACCCAATAAAAGTAATTTATGAAAGTGGTGAGTTTAATAATTTTACAAAGGATGGAAAATTATGGCTAAATGAAAAAAGAACTCTTTTTCATGGTCATAATATAGAAGTCATTATTAAAGAAGAAATGCCTATTCGAACTAAGATTAAATGGGTTTTTGTATACCTTACGAAAAATGGTAGTGCTACCTGCTCTGGTTTTTATGATACAAAAGAAGAGTGTCAACAGGGTTGTACAGATTGTTCAATGAACTATAAGATATTGATTGATACCCATGAAGTTGAAATATAATTATAAAAGTAGGTTTATATAAATTAAATGAGGATTGAAACATGAAAATAATTGATGTTTCTGTAAATAGTGATAAGTATCGGGTTGTATTAGACGATAAAACTGGGTTTAAGTGTTATAGATATGGAGAAGAATGGAAAGATATTGTTGGTGATAATTTAATTTATTGGTTAGCTGCTGAACTTCAGGAAGCAAGAGATAGAATAAATACTGCTGTAAAAAGTCTTGAAGTTGTCTTAAACGGTAGTTTAGAAGATGACAGAGAGGTTTATCTGTTAAATAATTTATTTGAAACCTTATCGTATGGAGAGAATAAATAAAATGCTTAAAATTAAAATGAAATATCAAGTTGAATCATCACTTGATAATTCGAACATAAAAATATTTACACTTACTAATAAAGAGGTGGCGGGTCATTTGGTAGGTAAAGATGTCTTGGTTTGGGAAAGGGATAGATGGATTTCAGTGCAACTTGTTGATATTAGGGATTATTTTAAGGTTAGTGGGTTTCCATTTGCTTATGACTTTATAGGAGAGACTCCTGAACAAAAGTTTGAATATAAAGAGTTGTTTATGCCTGAAAATGTAGATTACCACTGCATCCCGGAAAAGTGTGAATGCTACAGAGATACAATAAAATGTATCAATTGCGTATATGCCCAACAAGAGAATTATGAACTTTACAGAAGATGTCTTTTGACAGACAAAAAGTATAAAGATTATAAGATAATTAGTGTAGAAGAGTGTGAATGAAGATAGAGAGGTTAGATGAATGATGCAAAAAGATATTATTATTGGTGAGAAGTATTATGTTAAAGGTAAAGGTCATTCTATTTTGAATAACAGACCAGGCTATTTTAAAAGTGAACAGATATTTATTCCAAAGAGGGTTGACAGGAGAAGAGGTAGGAAAGGTGGTTATAGGTATTTCATGGATGATGGTAAGATTTATTTAAAAGCTGGCGATATTGTTCCTTTTAAATGTTCTGAGATGAATTGTAAAGAGTGTAAGAGGATGGGGTTTACGAGGTGATTTAGGAGAGGAGGTTTTGTTTTGAGTAGGAAAATAAATGTAAAAAAGAGACAAAGATTTAATAGATGGGTTGTGATAAAGGAGGTTAAACAAAAATGTAATCAAAGAAGATTCTTGTGTAGATGTGATTGTGGTACAGTAAGGGAGACTCCGTTAGGACACTTAGTTAATGGAAGTTCTAAATCTTGTGGTTGTTACCACAAAGAGATTGCAACACAAAGTTCTTCCACACACAAAAAATCAAAAACTAAAATATATAAATTATATCACGGGATCAAAAAAAGATGTTATAATGAAAATACAGTCGGATTTGAATACTGGGGCGGGAAAGGTATTAAGATGTGTGATAAATGGCTAAGTGATTTTGAGATTTTTGAAACTTGGGCATTGAATAATGGATATGAAGAAGGACTTTCTATTGAAAGATTAAATAATGAGGAGGATTATTGTCCTGAAAATTGTATTTTTATACCGAGAAATGAGCAACCATTAAATCAAACAAAGAGGAAGGATAATACCTCAGGTTACACTGGAGTGTATGTACGAGGTAAAGATAAAGATATCTACTACGCTATGATAAATTTTAATAAGATAAACAACAATCTTGGTACTTTCAGTAGTAAAAGAAAAGCTGTTATGGCAAGAAATTATTTTATTATTAATAATAATCTCCCACATAAGCTACAGGTGTTGAAATGATATACGTTGCCGATAGCGAGTCAGACGGTCTCTCAGATAAGATGACTAAATTCCACTGTTGGTGTTTTAAAGTATTGGATGAGAAGAGGTTTTTTATATTTTGCAATTATGAGGAGTTAGAGTCTATTATAGAGGAGGTTAGTGGAAAAAACTATAGAGAACTTTTTGAAGAGAAGTATAATGCAACATTTTTTGAGTTAAATGATTATGTGAAATTATTACAAAGCGAAAAAACAACTAAGATTATTCTACATAATGGAATAGGATTTGACTATCCAGCCATGAAGAAAATGAATAACATTGACTATGGTATTGGACCTGATTTTATAGGTGAGAACAAACAACTAATTGTTGAAGACACATTGGTGTGGAGTAGATATTTAAATCCTGAGAGACAACTTCCCAAAGGTTGTCCTAAATCTATACCAAAAGTTGGGGGCGGCAGCAAGAAAATAGGACCACACTCTTTAGAAGCATATTCTTATCTAACAGGTATTGCAAAACCAACTGTTGTTGACTGGTCAACAAAACCTCTTCAGATCTATGTTCATCGTTGTTGTGAAGATGTTTTGAATAATGAAGCAACTTATCATCTCTTATGTAAAGAGAAAGCTGATGTAGCGTTATCTAATGGTAGTAAGAAGGGTGATTGGGAAATGCCATTAAAGATGGCTAAGAAGGTTTATCATCTTATGTGTGAACAAGAGAGGACAGGGGTACTCTTCGACCAAAAAAAAGCGGAAGATCTTGTTGTTTATATTGATAAAGAAATGAAAGAAATTGCTGAAAGAGTTGAACCTATCCTTGGTGAGAGAGAGTTACCAAAAGGCCAACAACCAAACTTCCCTAAAAATCCTTGGAGGAAAGCTTTTGATTATGAACGCCCATTCACAACAACAGGTAAGCTAAAAAAGGGGGTTATTGATTATTTATCTTTAATTGGATTAACCACTGAAAAAGACCAAATAGAATATATAAAAAACAAAATAGAAGAAGATGATTTATCTGGAATTATGAAACACCCATCCCTCTTATCGGCAAGTGCAATATCTTTTTGTAATAAATTTGGTATTACCGAAGAACAAGAAATGTTTGAAGAGATTTGTAAGATTGAGAGGGGTAATAAAGGTGTTAAAAAATTAACAGAGAAGTTAAGGCTTAGTCATAAAACAGACACGAAGTATTTTTTGATGCAAGAGTTTGGGTGGGTTCCTACTATCATAAAAAATCGTAACATCTTAGTTGATAAGAAGACAAAGAAAAATCTTTCAGAAGAGAAAGTTACCGCTGGTGTTGAGAGATATTTAAGGGATATGTATGCCACGCCAATGTGGAAGATTATTTGTAAAGATTTCGGTTATAAGAAAGAAATCAAGAAACCATTTAGTGAAGCTTTTCTTGCTAAAATAAGAAAACAAGGTAGGAATTTACCAGCATCGGCACAATACACGGACCAGAGAGGTGAGCTGTGTCCAAACCTTGGGAAACTAAATGCTCCTGTTGCAAAAGATATTGTTAAGTATTTATCATTGCAGAACAGAAGAACCACGTTGAAGAGTTTTGATAAAGATACAGGTTGGTTAAATAACAAGAGGTTGGGGGTTGATGGTAGATTACCAGCAGGTCATTCTGGTATAACCCCTACATTTAGGAAGAAACACACATGTTGTGTTAATGTCCCTAAGCCAAAAGATCATGTGTTGTTGGGTAAAGAGTTTAGAGGGTTGTTTATTGCACCTGAAGGATACACTAATGTGGGCGGTGATGGAACAAGTATTGAAGCACTTGTAGCCAGCCATTACACTCTACCTTTTGATGGGGGTCTTTATGC